>ENA-OREC01001561-OREC01001561.1-marine-metagenome-genome-assembly--contig:-NODE-1561-length-11738-cov-13.889718_pt1 | contig 11738 bp, 4 predicted proteins | sample MGYA00248626_ERZ508543 | MGnify/ENA primary metagenome ERZ508543 (study PRJEB26211, sample SAMN05518279) | marine metagenome | isolation source: Puget Sound, Washington, USA | host: Bankia setacea... | reverse complement strand
ATGTTCACATAATAGTCAATCTATGAGTGCATGTTCACATAAAAGTCAATCTATGAGTACATGTTCACATAAAAGTCAATCTATGAGTACATGTTCACATAAAGTTGCACACTTGCTTTATATGTTTACAGGTTGACCTTGTTATTAAGTACAGCATGATGATGTTTGAGATAGCTTTCTTCAGCCTGTCCTTCCCACTTCTCACACAGGCCTTTTGTGATGTTTCAACCTCCTTTCCATGGCAACCAAGTTGGATGCCTGCGAGGGATGATATCTACTGCACGTCGGCCTGCGATCAGTACTATGGACCAAACTTTCTGAACAGTTCTTACAATCAAAAGGACAAATGTTGTACATGTAACTCGTGCACAGCCTGGGATGGCCAACTCACAAATCTGTATATAGAGTACATTTCTGTGCTAGGCAAATCAATCGTCTTGTACGACCAGCCATTTGACAACAACACATATTACCAGATAGAGCTTACAGATGATGAAATGACCGAGATCCCGAGTAATCTGTGCAACTGGGAGGACATGATTAATGGAACCTACTCCACATATGCCCTTGAGATACAACCATTCTGGAACAACATTGTCAGCTTAGACTTCAAAGGCAACAGCATACGTAAAATCCTCAATCTTAATTGTCTACAGCGGCTTGATACACTTATTTTAAAATCAAACAGACTTCAATATATTACAAATTCTTCAATGTCAGAGTTGGCGTACTTGAGAGTATTGGACCTTTCTGAAAACGATATTACACAAATGGATACAAATGTTCTCTTTAATCTAAACTTCAATGCTTTTATAGCAAATTTCTCAAATAATCAACTTACTACCATTGATATTTCAAATATTTTGTTAAAGAATCCATATTGTGAGCTCGATTTTTCAAGCAATCTTGTCGAGTCTGTTGTGAATACACACAATTTTTCATTGGACTTAAATCAAAACTATGGACCAGGTCTGGCAAGTTTTCAAAACAATTTATTGACCACCTTTCCAGATTTAACCAAGCTATTTAATCTACATCATTTGTCTGATTGGGGAAAGTTTATTGAATCTGGATTTGATTTCCGCGGGATTCAACTGAGCTGCGACTGTTCTCTAGAGCCTTTCATTGAGTTGGGTGAAAGTTTTCGTCAGAATATGTTTCGAGACTACTTTAATGTCACATGTGAAGGACCAGACACACTTATAGGGAGAAGTATTGTGGATCTACAACTAGAAGATTTGGTCTGTGTGTTAGACGCTGATAGTGACTGCCCTAGAGCCTGCCACTGTGTCGACCAACCAAGCTCTAACACTCTATTCGTAAACTGCTCAAACGCAAACTTAAAAACAATTCCAGCGATCTTACCAGAGTCTACGTTATCTGATTACATTGCACTGGATGTATCAGGCAATCAGATTACAGAAATCAACCTGAATATTCCCTACTTGAACAAACTGGCATCTCTGAATCTGGCAAATAACCAATTAGGGAGTGTCACTAATGAAATTGCAGACATACTTGAAAACTCAACATTGGACATATCTGGAAACTATCCTTTACGAGTTCTTCCAGAGACCTTTCAGTTTCGTAACTTATGCTCCCTATATACACAGAATCTTGAAATTGACTGTAGCTGTGAAACCCTGTGGATCGAAAGCTGGATACAAACGAAGCATAAATTCTGCAACCATGATGAGTACTTTAGATGCAAAGTGGCGGGAAAAGGTATCATTTCTTCGAAGAAGTTCAGAAGATCTTTACTTGATTGCAATCCTGAAGAGTCTGCATTTTATGTGGTGCTGTACTGTTTACTAATTGCTTTAGGTATCTTGTGTATTGGAGCTATCATTGTGTACACGTTCCGCTTAGAAATACTTGTGATGATCCTTCGGCTGAGACAATACAGTATCAACTTTCCTATATGTGACTTCTCGTGTGACGTCTTTATAATTATCAACCAAGAAGATGCTAAACTAAGAATATGGGTATTACAAGAACTGCGGCCAACGTTACTAGCAAAAGGATACAGGGTATTTTTGCCAATTATAGATGTGCTCGGAGGTGAGGCCAGAGACTCTTCGATCGCTTTAACTATGGAAAACACCCGTAACGCATTGTTCATATTAACTGAAAGCTACTTAAAAGAGATGAACGTAGATCATGTTAATGGTGTTTCGACGGAAAATGAGTGGAAATATGCCTGGCATCAGATGAAGAAAGATAAAAAAAAAAACGTTGTGATCGTAAACTATGATCATTTATCTTCTTTTAGTGTTCAACAGTCTCAGATTAAAGCTTATCTTCGAGTTGGTCACACGGTGAAGTTTGGAAACCATGATAACAATGTCCTAAATAGAATCATGGCAAAGCTTGGGCCTCCACCATACCCGAAACAAGCTCGACAAAACTATGACAAGAATCCTCGAGTTAAGTTTCATGGACAATCAAAAGAAGAAAAGAAGACAGAAGATCTAGACCCCTGTTTTGAATTGAATATAAAGGATGCCGTTGAAAAACCTGTGCTTAAACAATGTGAGCTTTACATGATTGCTAACGATGATTATTATGCCAATCATGCTTCTGGTAGTGAGACAAACCGCAATCCTCGTTTCGTCACGGAAAGATTAACACCAAAGTGCGCCTATATAGAGAAAACGTTCAATAACAATCCAGTAACAAGTAGCAGCGATGAGGAGTCTGATACTGGCCTAAAAGTTCAAACTGGTACACCCAAACTAAATGGCCGCTACATGAAACACAAGTCTTATCACAGCAAAGTGAAGCCAAATGATGCATATGGTGATGCTGTCAGTTTGAAGTCTTGTGACGAGATTGAAGCCATGTTTCTTACAGAATCTACAGTTTAATACTCAAAATTCAAACAGATGCCACTCATTCATATCATAATAATTACCCTTTGTCTACATTTGTTCTAGTTTTCTGCACTGTTTTTTTTCTGAAGTATTGAAAAGCAACAATTTTCTTCTGTTATATATTAGGTATAATTATGCTATTAATAAAAATAACTTGACAAATTGGAGAATCCATGCATTCTGAATGTGTACAACTTGGCATATACATCAGTCTAAGCAAAAGATGTCAGTCAGTAAAAATTGAGTTGGTCCAGTAAAAATATCAGCCAATACACAATAGGAAAAGAAAAAAATAATATTTTTGGACTTATAAAAGTTAAGAGTCTCTCCCCATCTCTGATACATGTATTTGTACTAATTATAATATATGTGTTTGTATTTTCTATATATCATAACTAATCATGTAACATCAAATCTATATCAAAGACATCTCAGTCGCACAAACACTTGTTATTTTGTCCAACATTATGCTATATATTTATAGATCTCACTGCCCCAATTTGGCATTCAGTATTACACAAGTATTTATTTGTTCACACTGACCTCCCAGAAATAAAAGGTCATCAATTATATAGTATAAATAGGATCTTACAGTTGTCATTTAATATAAACTTTTATGAAACAAGTTTAGGAAATGTTATTACATGAGCCATTGGCGAGCTTTGGAACATTTCAAGAACAAGTTTCATAAAAGATTATATTAAATGACAACAAGCGTAAGATCGTTTTTATCACATGACTTTTCAGCTTGTACAGACTCCTATACACACACTTTGCATTGGTTTCTAGCATGTCAAGGCTTTGTTTATATTAAACTTGTGTTATATTGGTTATATTACGCTCCAAACAGGCAACATCATATTGTAACAGGTGAAAAATTGTGGCTCGACCGGGGCTCAAACCCAGGCCCTCTGGCTGACCTTGCGAACACTCTACCACTGAGCCACACGGTCATCTCACCAACAACTTTTCACCTTAACTCTACCTCGGTTACAATAAATTTAGCACAGCCGTTATATTTGTAGTGTCTTCTTTACTGATGTTAATTACTTCCATGTATATATATTGGGTACTTATAGTATCATGGAGTTTGTATAGTTTAGTATAGGTTAGTGGTACTATGTTGATCGACTATAAGAACGGAGCATTCTAACACTTCAGTTACTGATAATTTGAACACTGGTATGATATATTAACAGCTGTCTCGCCACTATTTGTGCCCACCGTTGGTGACAATTCTACAACTTTACTATCTTTTGCCTAGAGAGTGGGGCAAAGGGGGGTTAACTCGGAAAATGTGAATTCCTTCCCTGGCGAATAGAGCAATAACAAGACCACATTGACTGTTTTCCTTGTAATATTTTTATCTATACATTGTGGTTACGCAGGTGGTGTTTTTAACACTGTTAAGCCTGACCTTTTTCAGTTTCAATAATTTTATTCTCAGATATAAGTGTATGCAGGAGCTTTGTGAAATACTTTTATGAAAATGCAGCAGTCTATGCGAAAGACACCCATCCTGAAGCCATGTCTAGCAAAAAACGTGTTTGTCAATAAAAAATTCATTATAGGTAAAGAACAAAATAAAAGTTCACTGTCTTTGATCATCTCTGAAACACAGCAATACCTCATTTAAAGACCACCTTAATCAGACTGCTTCAACTGTTAAGGCCAAACAACTTCTGCTTGTCACATCAAACTTGTCAGTAAAACAAGTAGCACCATCCCACAAAAAAATAATGGGAACCAACGATCAGAACCAATCTTCATAATACCCAAGAATAAAACAATTGATTCAGTTCATCAGTTTAGGAGATGCGTTTATGAGAAATATGTATGAACAGACAGAGTGATACACTGCGACTCCATTATAACGCGGTTGACAGGGTCCGTGAGAAAAGAAACACGTTATAATGGACTGCGTTATATACACGCGACCGTTGTTCAAAATCTTTAACGCAACCTCTTTCACAGGTTTTCACATACGTAAACAAATGCCCCACCCACCATCATTTTGTATGGGACATCAGTCAGCGTATTTAGTTTTCTATTTATAACACACAAACTTTTCATAATTTGTGGTATCAATAGGTGTATGTTGGTAGAATAAAAGAATTGCAACTGATTTACTGTATTTGTTTCATTCCGATACCTATGTAAAATGGTTTTGGTGACCAAAACACGTCTGCATGTACGTTAGGGTTCTAAAAGTAGAAACGGTCTGAGTACAAGCTAGCCCGCTGCCTTGACAAGCAGAATATACTGTACTGCAAGGGAAGTAGATCTGCGTGTAGTTAGGAACATACGTACAAGATTTTTCATAAACTTGCATTAAAAACTTCTATGAATCGTTTAAAATATCATTGATATGGAATATAATGCGCATATCTATTGCGCAGGCTATCGCATTGATCTTTACATGTTGTGAAGCTTTTGTTTTCTTTTTGTGGTAATGCAAAGTTGAAAGACATTGCCGGAATTGCTAATCATTAGTACCACGTTTTCAACATGCCGGGGCGGTTTTATTATTTAAACAAAAGTCTTTTAATTGGTTTAAACATATTTTTATTCGGAAATATTTACAGATCCAAGGATAACACACATATATAAGTAAATAAGGATTGTATCGAAAGCTCGGGGCTTATATAGATACTCTCTTTTAATTACACATGATCCCCGATTACGTAAGCATTGAATATCGTGTGACCCATTGACACCGCCTCGGTGAAGATTAACTTGGTTAGGAAATACACAGGGAGTACAAATTTCACAGCTTGCATTGTGTATACCGCGATCTTCTGCTGACATTTTCACACATAGTATACTGGAACAAAAATTGGGAGCCACGCGGTATAATGGAGTCCCCGTTATAAAGGACTGCGTTATACCTATATACGCTCAAAAACTTTGTTTGTGTTGGGCGTAACAGGGTATAAAAATGATCAGTTGGCTATTAATTATTACCACCCTTTAAGTCAAAAACAGATATTATCAGTTTAAAAGAATCCACTCACTATTCCCTCTTTTCGAATTTTAAGTTTGTTTGCTACCTTGTTGTTAGGTATATCCCTAATGTTTATACAGTAAAGTTTGAAAAGTGTGCTTTCCTTAAATTTCAATGACAATAATATATGCCCATGTTAACATAATATTAGATTTTTCTATAACATATAAAAATGCTTGAGTGCTTTGCCAATTAGAATGCGCATGTTCACATCAAACAGTAAACATAATAAACATAGTATAATAAAAAAATACCTACACAAAAGGGAGAGCACTCATGCAAATGTACAGAGTTGTCCCTCAAACGAAAAGAGAGAATCGAGACACTGGAGTGGTGAGATTAGGGTCACAGTAAACACAGTCAACTTACCATGTTTAGGACTGAGGATAGGAAAGGGGTCACCAATCTTCCAGAAGAAGTACAGAAACACACACCAACACACAAACGTCAGTGTAACCTGTATGTGACCTTTCTTGGGAACTGAAAAGTAAAATACAAAAGCTTAGTACATGTATATTACTTCCAAAGACCCTAGGTAAATTCTACTTCAGTTGATGAGCTGAGAATAACTAACACGTATAGAAAATAAAGGTGTGAAAGGTATAAAATCTCATAGTTTCCTTCAAAATGTGACCTAGGTTTTAACTCAGTATAACTCATACTTCAATTGGTTTCAATATTTTGAGAAAGAATCATTATTGTTACCAGAATGTTATAAGTGTGCATTACATTATATTTGATAAATTCTACTAATGCAAGGGCAAATCATAAAAAAGATAAATATCCAACAAAGTTCAGATAGTGTGGTGATAGTTTGATGCAGATGCTTTAACACTGTAATGTGGAATACTGCAATGTAGGACAATCCAAAGGGCAGTAACTCTGCAGTTGTTGCAGTTTGTTTAACTATAAAAGGGTGGATGCTAGAGTGTTAACAAAGTACTATGATAAGATTTCTGATAATCAAAGTGGAATAACTCTGTACAACATGATACCCTTGTTCTCATTACTGTACTCATCTAAGAGCTTTAGGTGGCTATATACACTGCGACAAAGTTTGTTCAAGATTTCTATAAAATTGTGATTGCTGATTTTAACACTTGGAAATTATACAACTTTTTGGCTCATTATTATTGAACTCATCTTATAATCGTTTACAGCGTTAACAAACTTATTGTGGACACTGGACGGATGAAGAAGGCCAGATATACTATGATCCTAAAACCATTCCTAGATTACTATGTGCTACTAGTCACTTACCAAATCTTACATTGGACAGGACAAAGAATGCAATGTAAGCTGGTAGAAGGACAATCAACACAAACAGGGTCACATATAGTTGTAACTTCCAGTGAAAATAACGTGAACTGAAAATATAAAAAAAGATTTCTCGTAATTTTATTTTTTTAAATCATACAACTTCCAGACAGTTTTTGTTAATTTTTCCAAAACTGTATAACATAATAATTATGACAAATAACAAAGCAATTAGGTACAGTCTTATATATCCATTAGAAAAGGTAACGGATCATATACTGCTGTCAGAAACAAAGCAATTGAGAACATTAGAATGGACTGACAGCCAAGGTTCCAAACTCAAATGTCCTGCTGCTTTTTTGCTTCATACAGGACAAAGTGGTATATTTTATTAACTGAGATAAGATTAATTAATACCAGAGCCCGATTTCATTATTAAGGATTTACCCTCAGTGTTTGCTGAACAAATGTTAAATGACTCACTGTGTTGTTCTTACAAATACAACTGATGTTTATGTACATTCAAAGGTAAACTATGTTCTGCTTTTAACATTCCTGATAATTTTTTCTGAAATATGTATAATTTCGCATGAAATAGTTTGGATTAAACTTATGCCGGATTAAATGATTATACAATCCAGCCCAGGTGTCCTACATACTGACCTGGAATCCATGAGGCCAATGATTTCAAAGATGATGAGAACAAACATTGTACATGAGAGGGCAAAGGTCACCGAGAACATCAACAACACTCCATTGTGATGAACCTGAAACTCAAGTAGAAATAAGATAATAAAACTGAACAAACAAGTACTAAGCATACAATGGAATGAGTTATCAATGTTTGAACATAATCTTATAATTTCCTTTAATACATTGTCAATGGCTCCCAAATGTTTGGATATAAAATAATGTACAATGGTACTCAAATGTTTGGATATAAAATAACATACAAATCAACTATATAGCTTCAACCATATTTTATTGACACTTAACAAGTTGACAGTTCCAATCATACTGTGCCTAACCATTTCTATAAAAAGTAGTTTATATTAAATTTATCAGGCGTGCAAAACAAGACTGTAGAAATTTTATTAATAAATTCATACAAACAGCAATGTTATTTAATACAGTTGAGTTATGAGCAGTTTATTTAAGAAGGTATGAATTGCAGAATATTTAAGCTCCATCAGAAAGTAGAGAGTACATTACTCACTCACTAATATAACAAATTAATCTATAGAATGTTGACAAACCTCATAGTTTTTGTAGAGTATCTTCAAGAAAAAAAGCCATCCACCTCCAAAGAACAATGCCTGCAATGAAATCAAATGAAAATATTGAAACAGAGTCTTTGGTACTTGGTTTTGGTTTGGTTTTGATGATATTTAACGAGGTGGCTTATTTGACACATAAGTCAATCTTCAATAAGGCCCTCAATTTATTTTAGTCTGATAGGGATTCCTGGAACCAACTAGTACTAAGCAATAAGGGTAAAGTTTCTCGCTCAAGAAACAACCGAGGCCCTTGATGGGGCTCTAACCCACGACCTTCACATTACTGACACTTCTATGTTTCAGTGGAGATTACGTATTGTAGACAATTAACACAAATATAAGGTTTTCAATGTAGATCTAGCCATATGTAATTTAAATTTACACACAGTTTGTAGTAACCATGAATTAAAGCCATTTCCCCATCTTGACTTGTCTTACATAAGCTGGCATCAGTTTACTGTGTATTAGACAAGTATTTAGCAGATGATCTAGTTCTTCAAAGAAAACCAAGCATTTGTGTTAAACATTAAAAACATAGAGCAAAACCAGTTGAACATTCTATCCAAAACATCTAAAATATTCACACCTGAAGCAATGCAAAGCTCATATTAATAAAGATAAAAACAAATGGTATTATATTTAAACAAATGCATTGTCTATATCTGGACATCTCAGCTTCATGTTTGAAGCTATTCTAAGTTCTAACATGCCTGCGTCAGATGTTCTACTTAAAAGTAAGTCTAAGATGTTTTATTAAGCGTGTCTATTCTTTAGTAAAAGATGTTTCCTAAATGAAATTAATTATTCCACCACTCCGCCACAAAGGCCTTGTAACCGAACTTTATTGTGTCATTTTTAATGTAAAAGTGACAAAACTCAGTCACATTTGCTCATCAATCAGAGAACTTATAGACTGGTCAATGCAAGGTTTACTATGAGGAACTTTATCAGAAGCATGTGACTATGCAACATTTACAGTCTATGCAAAATATGTCAGTTATTTGGCCATGAAAATGATAAAAAAAATGTTTAATTCTATTGTAAAATTATTGTAAATTTCACAATGGCAAACAACTTTTTGGGACCATTGTCTTTCGCAATCTCATGTAAAGCATGTTCTGACTTGGTTGTGAACTATTCTGTCAGCAAGTTCAATTCCATGTCTATCTTTTCGGTGTTAGTGTCTTTAACACATTAACATGAGAGTATTTTAATAAATTCCAATCTTCACACTAAAATGGATTACTACCCCACCCACATAATTAACTTGGAGACTGATGATTACCTGCAGACAGAACATTATACACGAATCAACGATGAACGACATTGCTACATTAGGTAAAGAACATCTATTGTGATTGTTCGAAAGTGCCTGTCAAGTATGACAAAGTGAATTTGGCAAGAAAACTTCAAACAGTTTATCTTGTTTCTCGGTTTGGGAAGACCGGAAATTGTCAATCTTTGTTTACGTGTTACAATGGATTTGATTGGTAGTGGCCAACAAGGCTATTAAAGTGTCGGATTTTATAGTTCAGAGTAACTTTGTAATTGTTGCAACATTTATATCATTTGTTTCAAATAAACAGTTCTTTATGTAAAAATATAGAAACCTTTTACATTTGGAGAAACAAGTTGATATTATTTTAGTAGAAATAAATTATAATCTCTACACCGACACAAGCTTCAAACCAATCAAATGTAGTCTTATAAATAGTTAAAGGCAATCCCACTGAGGTTGTCAACATGGAAGCGCATGTAAAACGAAACATTCTGTAAAATGTCTTAACTAGTTGTATTTCGGCCGTTCTATCATTTTTCAACAACTGCATTTATATGTAAACACAATACACTATTGATAACCTCTTATAACGCGGATGCTTGGTCTATCGAGAACCTCAATTTTAACGTTGAACTCTGGTCTTGAAAGTTGTTTGGTATCATCTGTATTTGGCGATGTGTTCTTGACACAATGACCGTTGGGCAGCCTCCTATTTCAAGAATTGGTCAAGTATGTGTGAAACAAATATGATTCACAATGTATATCCCTACAAATGGGTCATTCTTTTGTGTGGAAACTGTTACTACTGTCCGTACCATACCATGTAATTGATACAATTTTCAATAATAAATTCTCTAAAAATCTGACACAAATGGTTTCCCAAAAGTTGAATATAAATAGATTATGCCTTGTACCAGGAAATTGCAGTGTCATGAGATGGTTTTCTTTTACTTTAAATATGAATGCCTGTTTCTAGGCAAAGCCATGCGATGACCATACTTATGCACAACTGACAGAAGTCACTGGAGTTACGGACAGAACGAAAATTGAAGAAGCCATCAATAAGTGTAGAAACAATGATGGTAAATATGAGGTGTCAGCGGTCGTTGACAGACTGATAAAAGATCAGGTAGTGTATTTATTTGTCTTTTTATGTGTTAAAGGAAACTAAAAGTAACTAAACATTTCTATAATCAAGTTTTATTCGCTCACAATTACATACAATCTTGTTAATTGATTAAGAACAAAGCGTGTTTGTAAGTTCAAGAACAAAGTGTGTTTGTAAGTTCGTCATTCACCTCTTATTGTAGATATGATTGGTAGTAAATGTTTGTTTATTTCATTTATCAGAAGATGGCTATTTCCCATAAGACTAAGGAAGGTGACTCTGTGGATGCAGTTGCTGGACCATCACAAAATCCAAATAAAAATGCAAAAGGTGAGGTTGTAATTAACAAATAACATAATAACTTCAGGGATGAAAGCTTTCTGGCTTATGCCGGGATTCCAGTTTTTGAAAGTCTTCAAGGGACATTTTTCCAACTCATGTTAATCTGTTGATACAGCAAGAAGGGCGAGGAGGAAGTATCTCCTTTCTTTGACGCCATAGACTTGTATATTCAAATCATAGATGCATCAAATGCTTCTTGAAATTGATAAAATATTGCCAATAAGCTCATTTTCGCCCTTTTCCTTTACATGTAATTTACACTGATATTTCTGGACAGAAGTGATTGATCTGACGAACGATGGGAATGAATCAGAAGATATACAGAAGGCAATAGCTGCTAGCCTTGCAGATAGTGGAGGTCCATACACACAGGAGACCTCAGGTATTCTTGGTGGACAAGTCTCACGTGAAGAACAAGACATCAGCCGGTAAGCACGTGTTATGTTTAATAGCAAAAGAAAAGGGAGATAATTGAACATAATAGTTTGCTTTGTCTTGTAAGGGCATCTCTTATCACATTATCCAATACTAATGAAACTACACACAGTTGTAGTATACATCCTGAGAATGTGCATGAAGGAAGATAAGATCGGAAGAG
>ENA-OREC01001560-OREC01001560.1-marine-metagenome-genome-assembly--contig:-NODE-1560-length-11742-cov-10.096271_pt1 | contig 11742 bp, 6 predicted proteins | sample MGYA00248626_ERZ508543 | MGnify/ENA primary metagenome ERZ508543 (study PRJEB26211, sample SAMN05518279) | marine metagenome | isolation source: Puget Sound, Washington, USA | host: Bankia setacea... | reverse complement strand
GTTTATTGTATATATGCAGGTAACCATTGTCCATCACTACAGACAGTAAGGATCGCTCAGTGTTGGTGGCCTTTTTTTCTTCTTTTTTTTCGTTTTTTTGTAAACAATATGACACAAACATCAAATGAGTTGCTGATGATAACGATGACAATGCTTCTCTTGTAGGTTTCTTTATCTAACCATCGCGTGTGTGTATGTTTCAGATTTAAAGAAATAGAATAGCTATTTTTCATTGTTTAGTTATTATGGTTCATACTTACGTAACAAATCGTTTGTCTCCGAAAATATGTGATGTTTCTGGGTTTTTTAATACTTTGTGGAATTTAGAGCATAACTAAAGTGTTTAAAGTGTCGATATATTTGTTTGGATGTAGCAGTTATATACATGGTAGTACATGCATGTTATAGAACAATCCATTCTAACGCACGCTCAATCGAACTGCTGGGTCGCACCTATCGATTAGTTTGCCGTCAATCACATAATTAGTTTATTTCACCTAAGTATATTGTCGGTACCGTATAGTCAAAATTGTAAAATAGTGTTCAATTCTACCAATTGACAAACATCTACTAAACCTTTTACAGATGACTCTCGATCTTCGTCACCTTTCTTGCTACCATCCACAGCTGTAGTATGTGAAGTATTTAAACAGTTTAACCTTTACCAAGGACATCTGTCACACCACAAGAACCACAACATTCGTGTGAGTTTTTTAGAAGATACGTCTAAGGTATCAACAACATATCACGCCTTGGTATACATGGCTATTCTAGGAGTAGGATTACGCTTGGCTCGGACGGTCTGATTTGGACACATGTATGCAAGGTTTTTTTATGGTTGCCTTTATGTTTTTATCTTCAAAAAAAACATCAATGGCAATGCATCATTTAATTCTGCATTAGCTTGACTTTGTGCATCGATCTTGATTAATTGGTGCACGGATCAAGTGAAAGGAGGGAGGAGTGTGAGTGTGTGTGGCGGACTCTAGACTGTTGACCTCTAGCTATTTCTTCAACACTTTTAGAAACCTATCACTCTTCCCTGTGTATACAGCATCTGTCAGACTATAAAACCACAGATCTACAAGCTATCGCACTATAATTGCCTGTCCTTCGACATTAAACCTTTGAAGTTGTTAAATTACTGTTAAATGGTTTGTAGTTATACCTGGGCTCAAATGTGTCTGTGTGTACATCGAGTTAACAAAACATTGCATTCATTTGTAAGGATATTAGGGACTGAAAGACAACTAAATAATTCAAAACAATTCATACTTTATTTAGGTATTAACCGCCTTAACGGTGAGCAATGCATGTAAAGACGTGTATGCAAAGATAGAATTGTCTACATGTTTACCTAGTGACCGAAACCTTATTGAAAGTGATCATCTCTTGCGTTCAGGTCTGTCATACCAGTCACCTCTATGCAGGTCGTCGTCTTCTTCAGTTCTTCTATGGTGTCGTACAATTCTCTCTGTAACTCATGTACACTGGTCACATACCTTTCCTGCTGGGCTCTAGCATACGGCATCGATGTATTATGACAGGTATGTACAGCACTTTATTGTACAATATCACATGAGCATTGTGGTGATGGGGAGAACTTGCATGCGTGTCTGCATTTCGGTTGTTTAGGTGTCACGCGCGTAGACTAAATATGGTGACTTGTCCCTGTCTGTGTAGTTGATATCCATCCTTGGCTGGTGTACATTTCCTCAGTGTTTTGATCAAAGTGACCTTCGCCATATAGCTGGTTGTTGAAGTGTGGCTGGTCATCTTTAACTTTAAGTGATGCATGCCTCTCTGCCATCTCGTTTCCTTGGATGTCACATTGATTCGCAATATAATGTAGAGTCATAATCAACGGTCGCAATCTAAACCAGATCATGTCATACAGGTAAAGGCGGCGTTCTAAATGATAGAATCAAAAGCACCTGCAAAATATGTATCTTTTTCATTTTTATTCAGGTGTCTAGATTTCATTCAGGACCTAACATCGGGCTTACGTTCGAGTGTTGCGTTAGCGTTTTAGTTACTTACGGATGATCCATCCCTGAACATTAAACTCGCTGACAAACCTTTATGAGGGGTAAGGTGGAATATTTAACAGACTTCTATTAGTATCATGATCTATTTCAAACAGGTCATATACGTGTGTAAGTATGTCTAAGTTATCAGTGAATTGTGCAAAACTGTGATACGGCTCGGTTGTATGTCATTGATGCGCAGCGGAAGGTGCAATAAACCCGATAAGTAAACGTAAAAACATGCTATTAACCACATAAAATTCATGGAACTATCGGGTCTGGAAAAGTTGAAAAAGCAGCTTCACATGAGATATATCGGAGAATCAGTTTGAAACCAATAAGCCTCCTCAGTTATAGTAAATGACGCGAGGTCTGGTGTTTTGGCCCTTATCACATATTTTATATTCATACTTTTTTGTAGATGTTACACAAATATAAACGGCTTATATTTGTGAAAAACACCACCTCCCTATAACTGTGTAGATACAGTGCGGAAACTATTTCATGTAGTTCCAGAACGGATGCCATAGTTCAATAGTATTAAGTGATGGCATCTTTCCGGTGTGTGTATGAGTTGCAACTACGTATACACATTCGATGTATGTATTATAAGGCTACACAGATGTGAATACGCGAACTTGTTATACATCAGTGCTTCTTGGTGACCATTTAAACCTACCCATGTAGTCGATTATCTACAGGAACCACTACTTGTGTCGACAGTTGTTGTGTTTATATATATATATCAGCTGGATAGTAATATACTGCATAAATGAATTCAATATAAAGAATTAATACGGATGTCCTGTTCATATATTGATGGTGTAATGTCATGGAATACCTCATGTGATATAATAGACCATGCTTCATTAGAATATTCTTCTCTTTTTGGTGAAGTAGTATCTGAGATTAATGTTGATTCTATGTAAATTAAAATAGCTTAACAATCACACAATTAACGATTAGCTAGTGTTCGCCAATAAATTTGGAAAATGAAGTATGCCAATATTTATGATTAAGTTTATTAAAAATCAACTACAGCAACAACAGCAACAGAAGTATACATTTTGAAGCTACATCACGAATTTATATATATATATATATCATAACATCGACAATATGTAACATTCATTAAAGAATACAGGTTAATTTTACTTGTGAGCACATATGTTAAATGTCCTAGGTGTAGGCGGACGTGTGACACAAGAAGGCGATCGTTTGACACTAAATTATTGCAGGAATAGAAAAGTGAAACCATATTTCAGAGCAGTTCATTCACTTCACGGGTATTGTTCATTCACACATGTATCGATATGCTTTTCTTTACTGAAATCAACAAACAATACCGCTCATAAATAAAATACTATACTATCTAATAAACAAAACCTAATTACGTTACATCGAAAAAACTGTATTAACTACGTAACATCAACCACTTATTTTAACTTCACTTCAGCGTTGTCAAGTTTCTTCTCTGCATACATACGTAGAACCGATTTGAACATATTAGAGCGTGTATGAGTGCGTAGCTTTCACATTCATTGTCTCAGCTATACGGAAGTATTTGCGTCGCCCTTTCTGTATATAACATATATCATCATTACGTATGATGTATCACCGAATACTACATCATAGTCGTGTTACCTGCCCCCCGTCCCCCTCGTACTTATATCTGCCCCACGTCCCCCTCGTACTCATATGTACACTGTAGTCAGTACACTCGCTACAGCTTGAGCCAAATTACCAGCTTTTCTTTTTACATTTTATACATGTAGTAATTGTGTTGCTTAGTGATGAGTGAATTGGATTTGAAGAAGTAGATTACAGACTAGTTACTTATTGATGAGTGAATTGGATTTGAAGAAGTAGATTACAGGACTAGTTAACATATCAAAAGGCTGAAGCCCATTAAGGAGGAGTTTGTCTTAGCTCTAAAACGGTCTGGCAGTTAAACATTAAATATAACCAAATATCACAATTTCTTTTTAAACTTTTACACGCAAAATTTAACAAATTCATCTTCTTCTTCATCTTCATCTTCTTCTTCTTCTTCTTCTTCTTCTTCTTCATCATCTTCTTCTTCTTCATCTTCTTCATCTTCTTCTTCTTCTTCTTCTTCTTCTTCTTACTATTATCATTATTCATACAATATAACCTACGATTAAACACTACACGTATAAACAAATACCCAAATCATATCAACTCAGCTAAAAAAAAAAGCAAAACAATAAATAAAACAATAACGTAATCAGTAATCATGCTTGGTATTTATGTTATTAACCGGATCATGTATGCTTGGATCATTGTAGTATTTGTGTACGGGGCTACCGACATCATCAGTGAGTTTAAAGTAAATGTGTCGATACAATATGACCCACACTACACCATAATGTGCAGGGGCGTTGACCTTTTTTCTGAAAAAAAACTGTACCAGATGAAATGGAATTTATTAGGTATGAGCCACACATGCATAAAATAGCTAACAAAAATCTACTTGTATTTGACAGTTGTAAATGACTTTGACATTCTTGGCAGAAAACAAATCGGCTACTTTACCTATAATGTAACTAACTGTACAGAGAGCTATTTAGCAGTCAAACGGTTTCAACTTCAAACTAAAACTCAAAGTTACATCAATTATAAAAAAACGATAAAAATGCAATAGCACACATATTTATAAAATAAGATGCACACTATATATCAAACGTCTAAAAATGCAAACGGTTTTGACAAAGTGATTATTAAACCATATTAAGAACTCGCTATAAGTTTAATCGAGGGCAAAATATCAGATACAAGGCGGAAATAAATGCGTTTGCTACTCAATTATGGTTTGAGGAAGTTGTTTTAAATACACTCAATACCATATGTAAATGTTTGCAGTAAAACCTTTCTTTTAACTTAATACTGCTTAAAGGAGATATGATGACCATAGATCAAACTAACTATGATCTTGTTATAACTGCACACTTGTCATAACTGCACACTTGTCATAACTGCACACTTGTCACAACTGCACACTTGTCACAACTGCACACTTGTCACAACTGCACACTTGTCACAACTGCACACTTGTCATAACTGCACACTTGTCACAACTGCACACTTGTCATAACTGCACACTTGTCCGAATCGCTCAAGTCATTGTATGATAGGTACCAACAATATAATATTTAACGTGCTTTGTCGCAGTGTTAGTTGGACGTTGGCAGACTTGCAAATAAATTCAGATTCTGCGAGTTACTAGATATGTTCCTGGTATTTCGCAATAACTTGAAGTGAAACAAAAGAGTTGTCCATTTCATGTTCGTTAATGATCCAACGATTTGGTTGTAGAGCCAACTGGTTTCTCCATAATCGTTGTGCTGGTATAGGATACAGTTTGTTCTGCAAGTATTGTTTTTTAATCACACACTTGAGTCACTTACAACTTTCCAATTGAAAAATGATACCGCGTATTTATGTCATCATAGTTTGTATTTGTTTGACAGCGTCAATATATCCTTTTATTCGCAGGAGTGAATTTTGCTGGTGTTTTGCCTTCGTTATGGTGTATTGTACTTCTATTATTGATGTCAACAAAGACAGACACTGGGATTTGACTTGACCCTGTAAACCTTTACTTATGCCTAGTAGTCTGCTTCCATGTTTAATTGTCGTCTGATACTGGCTGGGCTATGGTGACGTCTGCTTCTATCCGAATAATTTTCCAACGTGCGTAGCGGAGATCTTTCACGAGAGGCTCGACGTTTGTTTTGCAAATCATTAAGCGCTTCGAGGTAATGGTAACTTATAGGCAGTGAATAGTGTGGACTAGGTTTTGGAGAAAGAGACCCTCGTGAAGGAGATGAAGGTTGTCGCTTGGAACCATGATAACCTTCTTGTAACGGGCGGTGTTTAAATCGGTCAATACGACTGATGTGTGAACCCATGGGAGAGTTGCTTCGGTTTCCGGATATTCTGTCGCCCGAATGGTGTCTCGATTCCGTGTGTTCTGAATAGCGCTTCCTTACGGCTGTGTTACGTAGTTGGTTTAGAGATTGAGTGAGCATAGGCGAAGAACTGCGGTTTCGTATCGGGGAGCTCGACGAGGATCTTATATATGACGAAGGACTGTCCCGCATGGTATACTTGTGTCTGTCCGAAACATCTGACCGGCTTTCCCCAGTTGTCAAAGAACGGTTTGGACTGTCGCTGCAGCTGCTGTAAGGTCTACGTAAACTCGATGGTCGCTCGGATTTCAAAGGACCAAGGTCAAGACTACGAATAAACAGGTTTCGCGGCTGATTGTCCTCTCCTTTTAGCAGAGTGCCTACTCTTGGCACCGGTGGTTTAGCTCGTACACGTCTGTTTGTTATACTGCGTTGAACAGTTTCAGGTTGGAAACTGTAGGTTCTGATAGGACTGAAGTCCAACGAATTTGACCTTGTTCGAAATAACGGTTTTCCACACAGCTGCATGTCTTGGTTGTGCACATCCTTTTCGAGGAATCGATCTGAACCCGCAGTACGATGTCCGCCTTTCCGTAGGAGACTCTCAGGTGACCCTGGTCTGTGTTGAGAGTAAGACAAACTTGGCTGCACTTTAGGAATGTACGAATAGCCGCTTGATTGAGATAATTTCATCAGTTCAGCTTGTATAATTTGATCGTATTGGTGCTTGCTGATCATATCGTTTTCTAATAGTGTTCTTGCGCTGTATGAACTCAAAGCTTCACATGGCTTTAGTTCAATGTTCGTTTGGCTTGTATCTTTGGTAGGTTTGATTTTAGTTGTCGATGTTTTCTTTTTACTAGCCGAGTCAGGTGTGTCTATTGAGTAGTCGGTTGGTTTGTCTATAGTTGCAACGAATTCTTTCCACTTTGTGTCGCAAACTTTCTTTTCTGCAACATGAGGAGAAGGTGTGCGTTTGGTTCCAAAGTTTTTGATGATGCTTTTTCCGTCTGGTACAGTAACCTCTGGCATGGGACACTGTACAGCTGTTGTTTTCGTTGTGTGTTCTTCGTCCATTGTGTTATCTGATAAAGGTTCATTAGAATTAGCCTGGACAGAAACGGAACGAGGTTGTGAAGACTCATTACATTCGTTCACTGTTTCTTTCAAGTGGCAACATTTATGACACATTGAGCGTTCACCGATTTGATCTTGCCTTGGTGAATTTGCATCCTGTTGCTCTCCAGGTTGGTCGTTGTCCATGCTCTGCTCTAATATGTCTGCAATTCTGTTATCTTCAGTCTGAGTACCAAAGCTAACCCATTCGCTGGTCTGTGTACTTTCATCCAGTCCCTGGTCCGAATAAGTCGAACACTGACACTCTGGTGACTGTGATCGGAGACTCTCGTCAGAGATACTGGTTTGAGTCGACAAGTCTAACTTCATGGACTGCTCACATGTATCATGCTGGCAGCCTCCATATCCAGCTTTATGCCCACCCATTTGTACGGGGCTTGGTGGCTTAGGACTTCGGCTTGAATCCAGACTTTTGATAGTGATGTACGGCTCGGCAGTAGTATGTTCGCTTGTCTGTGTACATGTAGAAACAGACTGTACATTGCACTCGCAACATGGGAATGATGTGTCTGTGCTGTGGTGCATATCAAGGTTATGTACAATTCGATTTCCATCTGGAGCATCTTCATAACCAGTTTGTGTTTCAATAGATACGTGCCTTTCTATTGGGAAGTTATGTATAATCATATGGCCGTCGTTATCCTCGTCTTTTCCGCCTGGGTTCGGACTGTATCTCGGTGTTGACGTTCTTGTGTTGTAGTGAAGCGGTTTGTGACGCTGTGGTGACGGTGTAAGTATCCTTGGAGTCGTTTTACTCGGCGTTATAACCTTCATACCGCCTGGCTGTATGGTTTGTGTGGAAATTTCCGTTTTGTAATCCTTCATTTTCTTAGGTGGATGGTCAGATGCAGAAAGGTCTCCCGATTTAGATTGATAGCCGCTGCCACAAGTCCCACAACAGGTCCCGGTACGTCCAGAGTCTGAGAACCTCACATTTCTGTTTCCCGTTGGAGAACCATTTCTAGAGTTCGGCGAATGACTTCGGAGAATGGATTTCGTGTAAGTGGCCTGGTCTCTGGTAGAATATTTCGGAGTGACGGGTAAAATTCTAGGCCCGTACCGATACGATTTTGAACTGCGAATCGGCGAATGTTTCTTTGGTGCTGAGATACAAACACACTTTCTACTTCTACAACAGTTAATAGATTCCCTTCCAACGCACAGTGCAGAATTTACATCCATTTTAGTTTGTAAGTCAATTCAGACGTACACTCGGTACTGTGTACGCTAACTGACTGTCAGCTGTACTTAATTAAATAACTGATAAACTAAAATCAAAGTTTGACAATCTTTAATAATTTATATTATACAAAACACAAACACACATATCAGTCCAAACAATCTTATAACTAATTGGTTACCCGCTTTGCACTGTGTTAGCAAGTCACAGTCTTCTAAAACAGGGAACAATGCTAAACTATATTACATTTACGACCAATTAGACGGCTTTTTGTCCAATCTGCTTTTGTTAGCATGAACTAGAAGTAGTTGTAGCAAACAATGGTACGTCTAACATTGATATCTCTAACAAAAGACAACGTTACAAAGCAAGTTAGTATATCTATCAGAACTTAGGCAATACAAAATGAATCAGCAAATAACAATTAATTAAAGATTTGAGATAAACATGATCGTTGCACTAGTATACGTGAGGTAGAAGATTCATTTTGGCTTGAATTAATTGTTAACCGCCTCCTCGGTAGCCTAGTGGTAGAGTGCTGGCTTCGAAGGCGGGAGGTCCGGGTTCAATCCCCAGTACCGCCTCCTCGGTAGCCTAGTGGTGGAGTGCTGGCTTCGAGGGCGGGAGGTCCCAGTTTCAATCCCCACCTTCTATAACCGCCTCCTCGGTAGCCTAGTGGTAGAGTGCTGGCTTCGAGGGCGGGATGTCCCGAGTTCAATCCCCAGTCAAAGACCGCGTCACTCCAAAGACTTTATAGAAATGGTACCAGTAGTTCCCTTGTCAAGCACTCAACCTTGAAAAGGGAAATACTGGCTCGTTCTGAAGAATAAAGATAGGACAAAAAATGTAATGGATAAAATATGGTAAAGAAATCCTTCGAAGTCGGAGGTCATTGACCGTTATGGCGGGGATGAAAAAACCGAATGACCACGCAGAACTGACAAAAGTCGAACGCTAAAAATAAATAATAAATAGTTAGACGTTTTTTTACGAACAACGTTGACTGAGGTTAAAGTTACGGTTTACAACTCATTTCATATTCAGACAGGTACAACGGAATTGTGTTTCTTAATTCACCAGGTAGGGCACGTGGCTATTGATTAAACTTTGTTTTCAATAATTCAACTTCAACTTGTTATTGATAAAAAATATTTCACAACCATATTTGTCGCATCAAAATACCTCAGCAATGCCACCGACAAGAGAATACTGGATTACATTGAAAACGGAAGAACGTTCTGAAACACTACGCTGAGAATAAGTATCCTTCAAAGGCGGTGGAGTTTACAATCAAATAATTCATTAAGCTAGTTCAAATATCGGTTTGGTACATGGTACAATGGTTAAATTCATCGACAATGTGATACCATCAGCAATTTGGGTCGTTTGTATAAAGCGTACAGTAAGTTAAGGAAAGTGAAAATAATTGTTGACTACTACAGGTGGTTCAGTTAATTATAGGCCTGTGAAATCAAGTAAAAAATCGACCTGACATTTTTGTCTACGGTATGGTATAAACTCCGTGTGCACCTAACATGCATTCTTTGACTCCGCGTTTTAAGATGTTACATCCCTGAAATGTTCGGCAAACTTCGGACATGTTCGGACATCTTCGCGAATTAATCGTGAATGCTCTTCATTTTCACTAAGTAACCATGTTAAGTTGCTTTTAGTTAGATTTAAATGACAATACTGGCATTACAAAGAGTTCAAAGTGTCCACCATAAATAAAATGCCTTAAATAGGTGTTATGCCACTTCAATTGGTGATAAAATTGGCAAAATGTAAAAAAGAGTAATTAGATTACCACTCGTGTAACTAAAGGGGTGCTGATCTAGATTCAGGATCCTTTGTAGTGTATTGAGTTTGAGTACATTTTGATAATTGAAGTAACGCAAAGTCATTGAGTGTCTTTTTATATATTGCAAAATGATGACCATTTTCGTTATTCTGGAAATTCTGTTCATTGTAAGAAATAACTAAATCTGTTTGCAACGACACTTGCCCGAACCATGGCAGCCCCATAGTCGGACAGCCAGTTTAGTTCTCACAGGATATTAAACGAGAACAACAAATGTTAGAAACCGGGACTATAATTAGTTCGTGTAAAAAAAAGAAAAAGAATAGAAGAAAGGGATGAGCTAAAGGCATCTTTCCTAAGAGTAAAACTCAAGGTGGCTTCATCTGAGCGAACCGAAGCCATGAAAACAGCGTGATAAAATGAGTAAAAGAGTTATAAAATAAAATTTAACCGATAACGCGAAATAAAACTAAAATGATAACACGATTTTTGGGTGAGTTAAATCCATGGCTCGTCCTAGTTTATAATGATACATGATACCCTCTGACCCAGTTACTCAGTGGCGTAATGAGCCAGTAGATTTAGGGAATTTTCTTTTTGCACCCTCGCTGAGTTTAAAGCGAATAACGGAAGGATGAAAGTACTATGTTGGTACCCATGTAATGTCGAAATATATTTATAAACTTATTCAGTCCACATTCGTTGTCTCAAGGGACTTTTTAAAAATTACTTCGAGCTATCCGAAGTTTGAGTTAAGCGGAGTTAGCATTGCCATACCGTTTTCAACTCCATGTTACTTCTTTGTATGTTATATTGCGTATTCTAGTTCTGTTCTAGCTTTATACATTTTGTACTCTTACCGTGATGGTTGTTTTGTGGAGAAAACTAATCGTGTATTTGCTTAGAATATGCTTCTTCTTTTCTCTCACATTAGCGAATAGACTCATTACAATGCTAAATGTAAGCTCGGAATCTCAACAATATCAGTGAGCGTTAATCAAATCAAACAGTTGACGACGTTGTTAGTAGCACCAACCGACATCCACACACTATTTTACCTTTATTTACACCAAGTCATTCCTAAATATAATTGAAAATGTAATTTGACATAACCGGAAACTGGCCAAGGTTTAGGAGACGCTTTAGTAGTAACATATAAATTCGTGCCTAAGTATGGGCTAAGAAAGTGTCATCTGTTTGGGGTTCTTACAAGTATAACAGACACTTCACTACATTTCACCTGAAATTCTACCCATTGCGTTACATCACTGTATGAGAGTCATCTACAAGGACAATGAAACTAAGCTTATCTCACACTGCTCAACAATATCATTGCAAATCGTTAACTGTACGAATAGATAGTCGATACTTGGATAACTATGTGGCGTCTGGTTGGAATTCGGTGACTATAAGTGCATCACAAATTAGAAGTTATTCTTGTACACTTCTGTTTTGTTTTGTAATTCTCTTTTGTCAATCTCTTTACTATTCCTTTACCATTTTACCATTTGAATGCGTCTAGTTTGTATAACATAGATTCTTATACTACAATGTATTTTACTTGTTAACATTACATACACGTGTACTCTTTCTCACTATCGTTCTATCTGTCCATTCTCTCTCTATTTCTCTCTCTCTCTCTCTCTCTCTCTCTCTCTCTCTCCC
>ENA-OREC01001559-OREC01001559.1-marine-metagenome-genome-assembly--contig:-NODE-1559-length-11747-cov-12.527935_pt1 | contig 11747 bp, 8 predicted proteins | sample MGYA00248626_ERZ508543 | MGnify/ENA primary metagenome ERZ508543 (study PRJEB26211, sample SAMN05518279) | marine metagenome | isolation source: Puget Sound, Washington, USA | host: Bankia setacea... | reverse complement strand
TTTGTTGATATATTAACTGTCTGTTATACGTTCATTCATTTTCTTTAACATCAAATATGAGTATAATATTACTTTAAGTATTACACGAGACAAATACGAATTCGATGCGAGAAACAGGTGGAAACATATAATCGAAAGCCTCTTTTTGTTTGAAGATAATCATTCTTTATGAGATCTTAAATTAGTTGTTAGTTATTGTATATTGTTATATAATAATATGCGTGTATAAAATAATTAATCAATTAACCTATTAACATTAAGATATTCAGTGATTGCAAACACTTTTCGGTAAGTCATGACATATAAAGCCTTAAGTTGCAGACACTTATTTATATAACACATTGATAATAATAAGAGTTATAATATTACCTCAGTTCAAGAGGTGACTTATGTAACAGCTGCATACCGTTAATAAGGTCCTCAACAGAATAGCAATGGTACACATGAAATAGTACGGGTATATAAAACTGTCAAAACAAATCAAAATACAATATAAAAAAATAAAATCATGCAGGATACCATTGTCATTTCAAGATGAGGATTTTGTCGATTGTTTTGTTTGCATAAGATAACAAGATGTTCCGCCATGTGTCATCTGTAAAACATCCGAGCCAGAACTAAGGGCTTCATTTTTCACGTCTGCTTAGTACATTGAAATAGGTTTTATAGATTAAATGAAGCAGGTCAAGGTTAAATTGTAACGCGAACTACTTGAAAATAATCGAGTGAAAACGAAGCCCGCCAGGTGGCAGTGCTAATCATTCTTTTGAAAGTGAACGTCTAGCATAACATTGCGGTAACGTGTTTTATCCGTTATAATAACAGGACTATAAGTTTGAGTAATAAAAGAGAATTATAAATCAAGATAAAAAGTATCACAACCATTTCGTTAAAGTACACCCATACAAACAAAACTCAACCAACCGTCTTTTAAATTGTGCTGCAATCACTTGTCTTGTGGTTATGATGGCAACTCGTACTTCCGGTTGACCTACCCAGAATGCTTTAAGTGTTGCTGTGTAACTTCCGTTGTTATGGTCAATCAATTCGGCAACCGATCCTGCACCTAGCGAGCCTTCTCTCATCCAAACACGCACCTTGCATGAACAGGACAACCTGATTAGCTTTTCCATTGTAATCTTGATAGTATTGAAACTTTTTTGGTTTAAACCCATGTTTGAGTAGTCGTACTACTTGGAGTATAATATGGTCGATGGAATTCAGCCATATCATGGGTGCTCATGAAAGTTTAACATTTATCAATACAACATCATTAGTCCAAAATATATTGAAACATTTAAGGTGAGGCATTGATCATTATAGTTGACCATTTTGACAAGCGATATTTTGGCCACAGGTTTATTATCTAGAGGAAGTACATGATAAAGCCAATAGGACTGTTTTGTGCAGAATGATGCTATAGCTTCAGTGTACATTGTAATGACAGCGAAAGGATTTCTACATTTAGTTTTCAGCGAAGGGAATGTTCTGTGAAAGGTCTTGTATCCAGTGTTGGATGACTGACTGACTGCCAACATATGGCCCATACATAAGACGTAAATGATGTAGGATATTAATATTACATGGTCAAATGTACATTTAAAGTTCGTGTGTTATACTTACCAGATCTCCTCCATATGACACCTTGTACCCTCGACCGTTGTACAATACTATTTGGACTTTAACTTCTTCTCCTAGTCTAACATGGTTACTGCCTTCTACCCAGAACCGTGACTGTGATACTTCAGCTAAGTCACGTGTATCGGTCACTTCCGGCTCATGTAGGTAGGCTTCTTCCGGCCACGTGACCGCTGGCGGCGATGGCGGTATATTTTGACATGTCTCAAACTTCCGGACATCTTGATATACCCCTATCTGATCCTTTTTGTAAACGTTGATGGCATTTTCAAGAAGTCTGAAAGTTAATGAACATTTCGTTTGTTTAAAGTATTACTATGCGCATATGTATTATTAAAGAAAATGAATGAACGTATAACAATATATCAACAAATATACATAATGAACGTATAAAGGCCGAATATATCCCTTCGTACATTTCTGAAAACAGATTTTAAATATTCATAAACCTAACAAAACTGGATTCTTCAAAAAACGGAACGAGTTTCCGGACATTTACGATGCTACAACTTCCATAATAGTATCAGCACTGTTTTGCAAGACCACTCTAAAACCAAATCACATAAATACTATTTTCGTGTTTTAATGACCGTTGTAATTCAATAATCTCTGAATAAAATTTACAAAAATAGGCCGAAGGATCTCGAACGACGCGCGTATATTGCATGCTGATCCGCTAGTGTATTGCTTTTCTTTTTGTCTGCCACAGGAAGTTACAACTAGTCTTCGCTTTCGCTGTTATTGGTTTTGCTATGTTAACTTCAGCCATTTTGTTGTTTATAAACGGCGATAGTCGAGGAAAAAATCTGTTTTCAAACCACGTGAATTTCAAAAGTCTACGTCTAAGTAGTTCGTATATTAACGTAAATTTCATTTATCTAGTTTCAAAAGTCTACTGAAATATGATATGTTGTTATTATTAATTTAAAAGAAACTCGATATAGAGATTGAGGTAGCATAATAACCATGTTAACCATCTTGGGACGTTATATTGTTCTACCATAGAAGCCCTATATTTAAACTATTTCTTTGTAACATAAATACCTGGTTGGTAATTACACGAGTTAAATATTCTATTGCTCGGTTGTACCATTAACATACGTACTTTATGTCAGTTTTGTTACGCAAATTCCTTCTATATTTAAAATTTGTGTTATTGATTGTTTTACACAGGCATGCTTTGGATCCACTTATTGAACTCGCATCTTAGACGAATATAAGTATTTTATACTGAACTTTATGAGGAACATTATCACAATTTAAGATTGTGTATTCTCAGGTTGCCTTTTTGTGCACATTCTATTCGTATATGGACAATATGGTGTAAATAGAGTACCTTGACAGACATGAACGACTGTGTTTAAATGGTAATTTACGGGACGTAGAAAACGTGTATCAGTTTGGTTGTATCTGACTAAAGGGCAGCACCATCAGACTAAACTTTTATTATATACATCTTTATTTCCTCCATTATGTTGGAGAGTAAATGTTGCATGAACACAATAAACTTACAAAGAACAGTAAATAACGAAATATACATACATAAATGAGATTAGTATAGAAAACTCTAGTGTGAGCACAGTTGTGCAAAGAATTTATATCATTCAAACACATGAACTGTGGGTATAGATCAGTTGGTAAAACATCAATAACGTTATTATCAACATAACCTAACATGTACTTTGCTTTGTTGTAAGTCTGTAGAATATTTAACAGATTAAAGGTTCATACACAAACTGCATTTCAATATTATCAAAATGTTACAGTTTCACACGATGAACATTTTACACGGTTGCTGTTACAGTCAAATAATACATGTTTTAAAAAGGCTTTGAACACATCCTTATACATGTTACATGCCTGATCTATAAGGTATATGTGTGTGCACAATTATAAAGTTTGCTAAAGAACATCATTAATTCGAGTAAGCCGGGTTTTGTTCACTGGAAGCTTTCCATATATTGGATACTGTCGATTTGTTGAGAACATCTCGGAATAGTGAACATTCGTGTTAAGCATCTAGTCTCTGAGACCACATAATTATATTGTTCATATTTTAAAACTGAAACTTTACATACATATTTCTAAAAGGGTGTACATGGAAAGGTATGGGTTGTCGTTAACCCTTCAAGGTACTGATAAAGTCTGTAAAATGAAAACAATGTCAGTTAATAAAACCTTTACTCAAGCTAGTGGTTGCATTACGATGTTAGTAGAGTCTGTGAATAACTAATTGGAAACAAGCCTCCTCTGTTTGCAACCGACACAGACATCAAAATATGTTTAGAAACATCTATAACAAATACTCTTTGTTGGGATACTCATATTGAAAATGTTCTTCAAAACTGCAACTCATACCTGCTATTTGGAAGTATTTACCACATGATGTAAAAATGCACCATCTATTAAAAAAATAATTCCCGATATTTATAAATGTTTTTTAGATTCAATATACCTTTTAATATTAAATGCTTAGATCAGTTGTTCCTCTTAAACAACCTCTAAAGTTCCAATTACTGATTTACATATGCGTATATATAAGTAACTAACCCTTTTTACGGTTGTATATGTTTAATAGTTTGTGTTGGTGTTGTTATAGAGGGCCTCGTTTAAGATATTTTTGTTCTAATCAGTTCCTTCTTTAATAGACGTCATTTTTGTTAATCAAAATTGTTTTCCAAATTTTTGTTTTTTACATTTACATATATTGCAGGAAAGGACTTGGTTCACTAAGTGCCAACTGAAAGTTAAACATGTCGTTCACTTGTCTATGCACTTTATGTATCACTTTGTCGTAACGTCGCGTCACGGCGCATGTCGTTTTAATTATGTTTGCGTGTTTATAAACAAAAATAAATTAAGTACTATTACGTTATTAAAAAGGGAACAGTTGATCAGGAAATTAATAAGTTTAAACATAAACATTAAATCTGATCGATCTGATCAAACAATGCGCCATCTACAATTAACTTTCAATGTTAGTAACTGCATACAGCCGATATCGTTACATTTAACTTAACTTTAGAAAATCGTACTAGTTGTTTTGGAACATGTTAACACGTATGGAGATGCATGTGTTGCACATTGTGAATAACTTCTATCAGCCAATTAAAAACCATACCAAAATGTACCGTTGCCTGGAGTTCAACTAACAAAATCCGCTGTGTGTCTACGTTCGTTTCCATACGATACCTTGTTAATAAACTTAAACTATATTCATAACACATGAATTCTCTTCACGACTTGGAGACCTCGCTAGCATATTATAATGACATCACAAAGAAAACTTGCTTGATTCCTGTACTCGATCAAAATACATTTATCAGGACCATAATAAAATACTTAACGAATGTATTTCGATTTCTTAAATCTACCAGTTCTTTCGAACCATTACCATCTTTTACAGTCCTATCAGATCTCTGTACTCTTATGTTTTGAATAGCAGTACTCTTCAGTGTTTGAATGAACCTACCTCTAACAGCTACCTGTGTTGTTCGGCTGCATTCACAGAATAATGCCACGAAATCGAACGATCACAGCCATCATCAGAAATAAAATTAATCAATTTAGTGCGGTTGCTTTAAACTTGTTGTAGATCTACCAGTGCATTGGGTCAAGAGTTTATTGCAAAGTGTAACATCATAAAATGTTCCCTACTGTGACAATGTGTCCGCAGCTGCGTACTTTGCGTACAGGTAGCTACGCGCCTGATATACATGATAGTAGTGCCTAGACCCGTTGTCAATGAGGTCACAGCGACCTCGCTCTGCCAGTCATACTATGAAAAAGTTCACCCCAAGCACAGCCGTCGACAACTATATTTTTTTTCTTGTACAACAAAAACTTAATTTTAAAGAACATGTGTAATGTTAAAGATTGTTGACGCATGTGCTCATACATAATTATGTACTTGAACAAAAACTGCCAAAGATATCCAAACTCGGTCATGGTAGGTGTTTTCTGCAGTCGAATTTGCGTTAGAAAAACGACGGAATGAAATAATAAATGCACAGACATCTAGTTTAAGACTGGTTTTTGAAATGTAGACCACAAAAAATGTAAAACGGACTTTCAATGTTATGCCAAATATTTGGCCGATTTCGGCAGTTAGTGAACCTACTCCTTTAATGCTGGATTCAACAAGCTAATAAAAACATTAGGTAACCGTGTTTTCGAAAAATGATGTTGAACACACCCACCTTTACCACCAATTTTCACTTATCACAAGTCTTTAAGTTGTAACAAAACACTAAACATGCTAGGTCTGTAAGTTTTGTGCATTAATAGGATGTCATTGCACAAAACAGTTTCTTACAACAACAACAACAACAACCACACGCACATAACAAACACACGCAGCAAAAAAAAACGCATACAATAAAACAAAACACACGCAAATAACACTACAACAATGTGTTTAGCAGGAAATTGAACAAGCAAAACACACAAAAACAGGATAATATCGAAACAGTGAAAAACCCTACCTGAAATTAGATGTAGAGCTAAAAATAATTCCTATTACGGTAGCCAGTAGAAGTATGAACACTTTTCGCACTGTTATTCCCATTAGTGACATGTTAAAATACATCCACTATATATGTAGCGTTTATTTAAATTGAAATGTATAAAATTGAGACTGTAAAAAGCCCATAGTACAGATCTATAAAAACAGTTAAGGTTGTACGATACGCTGAAGTTCATTTGTGGGTATGCTCCCTCTATGGATTGTAGGCACAAACAAAAGAACAAAAGGGTAATGAGCGTTACCCATTTATTGGTTTGTACAAATGAACTGCACGTTTGTATCGTAACACACGTTCTATAAGGATAGACTGGTTCGCCCGATTATTGTCATAGCACTACATATAAAACTCTTTATTTCCGGGGCAAATCTAAGCTGAATGAATCAGTTGATTATAGGGGCGTGTTCATAAATGAAGACCTCACTCATCAACGGGCTGATCTCCTCCGCGATGCGAGATTCTTGGCGAAGAACAAAACCCTTCTTAGTAGGGCTGTGGATTGCCAGGCAAGTGACGATCCGATCCGATCCGATCACGAGTCGGGGTTAACGATTCACAGTTCGAACCACAAACCATTCAACTTATACTAAGTTAAATTAACAATTTTAGCATACTTGTTGTGTTGTTTTTTATTAATAATATGTTTGCAAACCCTCAGCTTGCTAATTATATACATACAAGGTCTTTGGCAGCCAGCATATGTCGAATCTGACCAGACTTTGGTCTGCACTGGTGGCCGTCAAGTTGTGAACACATATATTTTCAAATTGAGACAGTTTGTACTGACAATAATCAGAGAAATAGTTCAAGCCTTACATATTCTCCATATAAAATTAGCAAGTTAAGGGTTTTGTTTAAATATCAATAAATTAGATTGGTTTACTTTTCAACTGTATTTATGCACAGAACAGACATGTATTTTGAATGACAATCTCTTTACATCAAAGTTACGTATTTGCTTCTGTCACATATACTTAGTTGTGTTAACCCTTTTGCTATTGTCACGGGGTGTTAATCTCTCGATGTCTCGTGTGCTAGTCGTTTGGTAAACGTCCAATAAACTGTTGAAAATATCGCAGTCTTTCCTTGCGTGTTACGTGTTACACTTCTTCAGTGATTTAATACGCTTGAAATTAAAAATAATTGTGATAAAATGCACAAAACAATTAAAATATAAAACAACTCCAGAAGCAACGTAATCAATGGTAAAACAATAATTCGAAAACCCAAGGGACTTGGCACCACTTAAATACTGAACACATAGTCATTTTAGCCTTTGCTGATGTGCCGTTGTGGCCTTCTTAACACGTTTCATCGTCGGTTCACCAAGGTCACACCGAAGAAGTTCAGCTGCCACCATTGTTTCATCTTTTCCAATGCTTTTCACTACAGTCCAAAGAGAAGGATTGTTATGTCCCACCAGATATTAAAATGAATTATACAACGACTCGCCCTGATTATTTTCCTGCCCTGGCCTTCAATGGGGGCACTGTGTACATTCCAAAGTACTGGGGGATCTAGGTGCTGAGCGCCGGAACCTCATATGCCCGCTTGCTGACATAACTGCACGAAATGTACCGTTTACGTAGTTTGAGCCGAAGTACTCCACCAGGCACTGCAGTTGATCAGGGGCTTGTTCACGAAGTACCGCCATGTCGTCTTTCACGTCGTTGGGTGGCAGGACAGCTAGACCATTAAGTTTTGCGCAGAATGTCCTAACCTCATCATCATTGTTGTAGTCAGACTGCAAACCCTCTGACTGAACTTTTCCACAGGTAGCCTGGGTTCGATGATAACAACATCCCTGTATATGAATGTTATGGGTGAAGACAGTTCTAACGGCATTGTGTATCGCTACCTCGTAGTCAGCCAGGATTCGCTCTGGGTTGGGTCTAATACCTCGCTGCAGACACACACCCAGTAGGGCAGTCAGCATCGCTTCATATATAGTCTGATGCTTAGAGGGCAAGAGTGCATATACAGGTGAGACACAAGAGTCACCGAGGGACACATCAATCACGAACAGTTGCTGGAACTGAGAGGGGGATGTTGAATGCGTATCGTCCATGAACCAGCTATAGACGGAGACCGCCATCAGTGGGCAAACAATGAGGATACGGCTCTCTGGTAACTCGTTGTCATATATGACATTGGTTGCAAATTCACCAGGAAGGAGAACAGGAATGTCACGGATTGTGGATGGGTATTTGGGTGTTGTACCCTTTGTAGCACGTCGCACAATTTGCTCCAGAAGCCTGATTGGACTGGCAGCAACGATAACCTCTTTAGGCTGAGTAGATAGTTTATCTGTGATTATCTGGCCGGGCTTGTCACGGTTACACTCTGCATACGCCTTGATCTCAGATTGAACCTTCAGTGCTTGCATGGTGAAGAAGTCAGCAGCATGACTGTGCTATGTGGTATAATTGACATGACTACCAATCAAGTCACTGGTCAGTGCACCTTTCCAGCTCATACTGATTCTCTGTGAGCATTCCCTGTGCACATCTGTTTATCCAATATCACATTTTGCAAGTAGTTTGACAGAACAACATTTATGACCGTTATTTTCCAAATCATTCCCAGCCCCGTTCTACAACGCTGAATAACTCATATTTGCCTTACAGTACAGCACATGGTATCATCAAAAACATTGCTCACTCAATTAGTTCGACCATGTACTACGTAAGGCATAACTATAACCAAAAGCATATAATTCAGTTTCCACTTAAACACGTAACTAGTAACTACGGTTTTAGACAACACTGCATCAAGATTACTTAATATTAATAATGAGGTATATTTGTGAGATTGTCAATGCCTTTACACACAGTACCGTTCTATCTATATATAAATGCCGCTAATCGCAAAGTAGCGCCTCGTGGCCATACGTACACAAGCCGTGTATACGAGCCCATAAGTAACTGTCAGGAATTTGTATAACGTCTTTTATAGGGCTGCTAGATTTTTCACTTTGTGTAACTAATGTTTGTTACGCTTTTTCGATGGAATTTGGTATTATTTACAAGTTATAGCAAATAACCTACGTTCCCCGTCCCCAACTACAAAAGGTAAGTCAAATAGGGACTAATGCTTTGCCCGGTTAAACCTTTGTTGTTTATGGCTCATGAATAGAGTTAAATCTGAAAATTGTAATAAAAATGTGTTTGATGATACCATGTGCTGTACTGTAAGGCAAAGAGTGAATATATTTTGAGAAAACACCTCTGCCTCAAAATTGACAAGGTAGGGCTGCATGGATTTGTGATACTATTGTGGACAAAGTGCAAACTATCTACAATAAATGCACGTCGTGTGGTGAACTTTCAAATCTGCCTGTCACATAGTCAGCTTAATGTGGTTTCTGTGTAAGGACTAAGATGAACTAACAAGTGTATTCTTTTATTAACGTTATTATATACTCATTTAGAAATCGTAATTAAGAAATAAAACATCGGTACCCATGTTACGTTTCTTATTACGTATACCATTTGCTTCTATTGCTTCACCATATGAATACCATACTAGTGATGATATTTGTCTCGTTGAACCTTACTTTATATATATATAGTTACTCTATGGAATGTGAAATGTGGTATGTAGGTTGTTTGCATATGAATTAAACCCTGTAAACTACGTTATCCGGTAAAGCTCTATTATGTTACATTACTTATCACATTTATATATACGTTATATATTAAAATATAGTGTAAAGTAAGTGTATGTATGCTTAATTTGTAAAACAATACCTATGTGAATCATAAATACCGTTTGCAAATGTTTCTTACATATTTAATGAGTAAATAGTAATACATATACATGTAACTGAAGATACTTACTTCAACCAAAGTATATTAAAACTATTTCTCTTAAAAACATAACTGATATACATAGATTATGTTTAAACGGTACGTCTTTTAAGAATGAAACTGTTTCTGAGGATTCAAATAGATGGCATAGTCAGGTATACAAGGGAAATAATTCATGGATCTGTCATGTTACCTACAAGTACCATATACCTCCCTTGAGAACACATTACGACGGAGTGATTTTACAGAACACTTTTAAAAATAATTAAAATATACATACACATTATTGTATAACACCAATCAAACATTAAATTCAATATAGATACTTGTTTTTGTCTGCGCTGATGGACGTCTCTTCCAATGAAATACCCATGGTAATGAACCGGTTTCGATGGTGCGACTCCGTCTACCCGACTTGTAACTTCTGCTTTATATCTGTATATCGCATTTTTAAAACATGAAGAGAGCTTCGGCATATGAGTTACATTGAATTTAGTGTTTGATTGGTGTTATATAATAATGTGTGTGTATATAATACACTATAATAATCAGGCAAGGGCAAACACAAAATGAAGGTCGATCACGTGCTAGTGGATGATCTAGTTATCTACATTGGCTTATCGTCTTGGTTATTTTATTCCGTTTGATGCTAGTATTACATGCTTGAACGTCACGGAACATTTTGTTGAAAAAGTCGGTATAATAAATACAGTTTTGATTTCTCTTGTAATATCTTCTATCAATATGTAAAGTTACGATCTTCTAATCTTACCAACCGTGTATATGTGTATGTGTAGCCTTACTCGATACGCCTTACTGAATCTATTACAAATATGTTTTGATTTTTGCTGTTGCTGATCGTCCGTCCCCCTTGATTAACCAAGCGTCTTTTAACACATCACTGACCTAGAGGTATGCTTCGAGTAACACTTTTATAACAGAATTTCTCTTGATGCTTGGGTTGTTTTCGATCGATTATGAAAGAACACACCCGGTTCAAATACAGTGTACTGTAGTGAAGCGAAGAAGACATTATGTTTGAATATCCTTGTTAAACGCCCTTTGGTAAGTTTTGTGTAAATTACCGAGACCTGCTTATGGACAGCCGTTCAGATAATATTCGATTTTCATCAAAGTTATGATTAGTCGTTTAGTCGATAGTATGTGTTAAAACGAAACCGATTTTATTAGATTCGATTTAATAAACGTGGTACTATGTATTTAATCTCAAGAAGACAATTTTAAGGGCACCATTCCTCCTTGATACAAATGAAATCATATTTTGTTACTGAATCCTAATGTTCATAGTGTTGTCCTTCCAATGTTTAATCTTGCCAAAGGTCGGTTCTAATTTTGAATTTTAAAAACAATATGGCTTTCAACTATCTATGAATACAGTGTCAGACTTATCAGAATCAAGTATATATATCAAGCCTATATGTATGATCTTTTTTAATTTTAACATGACACTAATGTGGGATGAATTTGGAGTAGGGTTTATGCTATAACGATGTTTCGAGCGGTCAGGTTATATGTTAGGTGCAGCAGCAATGCAAATCAGGTACGGTTGAGTGAATACACTGGGTTGCTTACTTTTAAACGCGTTTTGTTACACATGCTGAACTACAGTATCGTACATGTAAGTTTAATGGGATATCATCTATACACAGTTTAGACTACTGCAGTATCGTACATGTAAGCTTAATGGGATATCATCTATACACAGTTTAAACTACTACATTATCGTACATGTAAGCTTAATGGGATATCATCTATA
>ENA-OREC01001558-OREC01001558.1-marine-metagenome-genome-assembly--contig:-NODE-1558-length-11750-cov-14.304378_pt1 | contig 11750 bp, 4 predicted proteins | sample MGYA00248626_ERZ508543 | MGnify/ENA primary metagenome ERZ508543 (study PRJEB26211, sample SAMN05518279) | marine metagenome | isolation source: Puget Sound, Washington, USA | host: Bankia setacea... | reverse complement strand
CTTTAAATGCTACATTAGTACATTACTAGAAATCTCAGCTACTTTAAATGCTACATTAGTACATTACTAGAAACCTCTAAAATACCTTTAGCACAACAACACATATCTTATTTGTAATCCATGTTTTCTTTTTATTGCATTATTCTACGGGGAGACGTGATATTTACACCTCTTTGATGTCTTTTTTCGGTTCAATTTTTCCATTCAGTTATGAGTGATACCATACGTCTCTTGTGTGCTGTCCTGTTTTGTGTTGCTTACTAGAGAAACAGTCTGGCAAAGCAAGGAGTCTGTAATTTCACGGGTAATTTGAAGAGAGATCGCTGTTATCTATACCCCCACTGTGAAATAGTACAACGGGTTATCTGTGTTGCTGCGCTCGTATAACATTTACAGGTGTTTGAACATTTACTGGTATTGGAACACTTGGTACAGATGTACGAGCGTTTACAGATGTATGAGCGTTTACAGATGTATTTGGGTGGTTGAAAAAAAGCTGACTTGCCATGTCAAAAAGCCGGCGACCGAGAACGTCAAGACGGCAAACCATGTGATTAATTTGACAATATGTGGTACATTCTTGGCATCAGGGAAGCGTACACACAGCAACAAGGATTGTAGTTTTATGGGTTACTCGACTCTCTGAGATTATCCGATTAAACGTGTTATGTAAAAGCGGTATTGTGTGCAAACGATTTAATATGGAACGGTATCTCGACATTTACGACCGTGAGAATTCATGAAGGTTGAGGTCGAACAATTAATTGCTAACTTATAGAATGTTGTCAAAATGTAAATGGCGAATGATAATCTGGTCCAACATATTGCTCGAGATCAGCACATTGAAAATACACTCTGAATATGCCGTTTGTTCTTCGTGATTTCTATTCATGACGATGTAGTGATGCGATTTCTAGAATTCAGTTTTTAGATTTAAAATACTTACTTTGTTTTGCGCGAGTTTCGTTTAACCTGCTTTGAAGACGCTGTGCTCGACATGTTCTTAGAAACACAAACGTCTGAAGAAGCACTCATTATAAACCGACTCTGTTTAAACGCGATATTACAAATATTACACATGCACCAGAATCATCTGCCACCTGAGCATGTGCTTCCCCTTAAATTGTACTAACACCAAAACAAATCCGAGGTGTATAAACAATCAACATTTACAAAGCCACAGGTACATGCCAAAACTGATTTAAATAGCTAATTATTGATAAAGGTTATAATCCATTTTTCCTATCTGTTTCCCATCTTTATATCCTCCTTATTGTGTACCTAAGGTTAATCGAAATGTGAAAACAAAAGTATCGTAAACAGAACAAAGTGTATCACCAGTTATCATAGTGTCCCAATCAATCTGAGAGTTCCTATTATCTTTGCTTAGACTTTCTCCCAACAATAGCATTGATCTGGTTGGATTTGTATATATACACGTGTAAGTGAAGCTTCAATCGTCAATGTGATAATTACCTGTCTTTTTCTCTCTCTCTCTCCCACTGTAAGACTCGTAGGTCCAAACTAACGCTCTGGCATACCTGCCGATCGTAAGGAAATGTAGTTGGGCACGTGAGAGGTCTGTGGTTGTTAGATTTAGGAGCAAAACGTTGAGAATTCGGTATGGTGAACAGTGTTAATCTCGTATACACATTGCTTTTAACGACAATTATGCATTTGACCATGCCAACGTATTGACTGTCCGTACATCAGTTTTGTTTGACAGTTTGAAGTTTGTGTTTGCTTATATAGGCATTAAAGCACATACAATTTAGACTGTCCAGTTGCGGGTTTTGATTGCATAGCTTAGTATAGTAATTTGTGGCCATGTATTTATACTGTTGAAGTCGTCTAAACATTACATTTAAAGACAATTGAGGGACATATTTTCGGACTGTCCATCTATTGGTTTAGTATGAGGAGCTCGGTGTCACACATGGTGTTACTGTATTAGCTGTGATAGTCTAAACTTTAGTTTTTAAGACAATAACGCAAATAACCCTCTAAACTTTTGCGTACCGTTTTACTATAGCACTTACGCAAAATGTAAAGTTACGCAATCATTTTCTTACTTAATAACTTTTAAACCACTGAGCATGTCAACAAATTAAAAGACATAGTTCAATAGAATAGGAACAAGGCTTGAAATCTAAAGTTCTGTTGGATATAATTGAGGGAGTTGATGTTTATTCAAGCTTTATATTTGTGCGTAAGTTTAAGTTTTGCGTAAGTGCTATTGTAAAACGGTACCCTGGACTGTCAATATTATATCGGTTTCGCGTAAATAACCGGCGGGATGAACTATGGTCCGGATCTTACAGAGGTACACACACTCATAATCTGGAAGTTGCCTTTTAATGCATTTAAGCTTTCAAATAACATTATACAACTCTCCAGGTGTGTGTTTCGTTAAACGAGCTCTGTATAATATTAGAATTTAAATCTTGGTTGTAATAGTTAACGTTTATACGATTATATCTGTCGATGAAAATATTTGATGTTCGAGCACTGCGGCGCTAAATGTTCCGCTATAAATTAATTGTTTTGATTTTCCTTCAGGTATGTCGACCAAAACCAAGGTCCAACGACGAATGAAATTCGGTACACATGAATATGGATTAGATTTAATTTGGCTCATTACTTCACTATATAAAACGAAGTTATGAAAATGGTGCCAGGTAGTTCCCTTGTTTAGCACTCAACAGTGAAAAGGGAAATACCGGTTCTTTCTCAAGAATTAAGAAAATAAAATAATGTAATGGATAAAATCTGGGATAGAAATCCTTCGAAGTCGGAGGTCATTGGCCGTTGTGGCGGGGATGAAAAAACCGAATGACCACGCAGAACCGATAAAAGTCGAACGCTAAAAAAAACAAAAAAACTTTTAAATCTACATAACTAAGATGATACGTTGTAGTTTAATAACTCTTTATTTTCAACTTTGTGTTAGTACTATGCATGTACATATCGTTTAAACGTAAGTTACTGCGTTTGGTAAATACTACAATTCTGAGTCAAAGCAAAGTATCTAAATTGAAACCACGAGAAGTTTGGTCACTTATTTGTCTTCAACCTAATTACCACTACATCCCGCAAACTTGAATGAATAAAACTACTCACGCTACTTGGACGAACCTGGTGTGGAATACAGCTGAACTCTCACACTTTCTAGAACTCTAAACATACATTACCTGTTCACTCACTGACTTGAATTATTTGAACTATTGAACTTTTCGAGATGTTTTAACGAATTCCAGACGGGTTTTAGCGAAACATGCATTTTAGCCAAGAACTTCTCCCGTCAGCGAATATTTATATATTTACCCAATCCACCTCATTCAATGTTCGATTCTCTGTTTATATTTCTTTTTATCTGGATCTAATCACGATGGAGCTGCTTGATAAGTTATAAACAGTTTTATTAACATAAGGGCCTTCCAAGCCAAAATAGTTCGGCAACGTTAGTGTATTCTCGGGATTTTCCGTAAGTGAATTGAGTTAACAGACGAACATAATTAAAAACCATATCAAACGTTGCGATTGGTTTACGGAAAGTGTCGACATATAGCGTAAGATAACGAAGTTCTAGAACGAGTAACGAGCAAGACGTCTTTACACGTATTAAGAGGTTAAACTTTATATTGTTCATATTGCTTTTAGTGTCACTCTCCAATCAAAACTTTCTTGCATAAAAAATAAATACAGACGTTTTTTTGATGTCACGTTTCTAAAGATCGCGTCTGCTAAAGAAAATTGAAATGCAATGCTTGTGTACAGTCCTAGCTGAATCATTCGATATGTTTGACATGACAAAAACTGAAAAAGCTACAGTGTTTTAGTCCCAGTTTCAAAATAAAACAACGTTTAAATACACCTAGAAACTAAAATCCTCAACACAACTCGTTTCAGATGACCTTTGGATGAGCTTAAATTCATTATTTTCAATTTGCTTATGTTCTAGATCTATATATATATCCTCTCTTAATTGGCACACCGATTGTGCTCACCTTCTTCTGTTCAAACACATTCGTGATTTAGGTTAATTCTACAAAACTGTACTATATCTAAACTTTTAATTGGCAGCGCTTTTCAGAACTGACAATCCACAATCCAGAATTAACTTCGCTGATAGCAAAACACCATAATGACGTATTTGATTACGTCACGGTTTGTAGTCATTGTTCTAAAACGGTATTCGTTGGATTCGGTCGACATACACTCGATACCGGTTCATTGGCATTTATAGATAGTTTTTTGTCTTCAGCGACCGTTTTATCTTTCTGCTTAATTTTCTTAATTTGTTTGGTTTTGTTAACGTTGCAATAAATCGTTTAGCGATAATGCGACCATTGTCCGGGTAAATTAAGAGTTAAGTACCTTGTATAAAGGGTTTTCTTGTACCTATAGAGAGTGAGTCATTGATAAGTGAGATGGGTTTGCTTGCTGATATGTTCTTCAAGCCAGTTTGAGCGGTAGTATGCATTTTATAGCATCCCAGTATTTGTAACATTAAACAATGCCACGACCAGACGTGAAGCTCAACATTTTCACACTCTGTTGCAGTGTTTAGCACGGGGGAATAGTAATCGGTGCATGTCTATCAAGCGTGAGTTCGAACCCAATCAAAGGCTCTCACTGTTGAATTGAGCAAGACACTTACCTCTCATGGCTCAGTTCTAGTTTGTTCCAAGAACGGGTTCGAGCGTGAGAAAACATGATTCTTTCACAAAATCGTACTTATAAATTAAGGTGACCAATACAACTTAATATTCAAAGTTAAGTTTGCTAACTGCATGTACAGGCGGATACTGTTAGTAGTTGTATATAGAAGGTATGTTTACTGATTCATATACAAATAGGTTATTGATTAGGAACGCGCGCAGCTTTGAATTATATAAAACATGTTCAATGGCGACCTTTATCCGTTTTTATTTTTAGATGTATTAAATCAAACAGTAGAGTAACAACTTGCATCTAATACTTGAAATACAATGTCGATTTATTCGAAGCTAGAGGGGAGACGGTTCAATTCATATGTTTTCTGAAGCTCGATATTGTTTGATCGTTCACTTAGGATAACCCATAAAACAAACGGTTCTATCAATAGCCCTTGTGCTTAAAACCAACACAGTTCGCTCTTCATCTTTGTTCTTTAATTAACGGACCGGGAGCTTATTAAAACAGGCATGTGTTATTGATAGATGGAATATGTTGATCAATATTTATTCAAAGTTCAAACGGCAACCACGTGTGTCGTATTAATAAAAATGTATCGTAAAGATTGTTATATCAAGCTGATGTATTGTTTTGCATAATTGACATCGATTGCTTAGTTCAATAATGGTTTGTTACTGTTTATCAACCTCCATGTAGTAACGGTATTAAGCGAGTATAAGATGTCAAACAGAATATAACATGTAACTCAATGACCAAGCAACATATTTTACACATAATTAAAGGCATTGAATTGTTAGATATATATATATATATATGATAGAGTCGGTAAGTAACTAGAATGTCTACCAGGCAAGTTAGCACGTTACAATGTGATTTGTAGAAACTCAGTTACACATAAACTAATGTCGTATATAATCACATGTACACACATCTAAATACAACTTCGTAACTACACCAAACATACAGCATGCCTTTGATGTCTTCGTTTATTTCACCTTTAGCTCCGCGGAATAATCTCCTATAACGTGGATATTCTGGTTAACAACAATACAACAGATATTTCCTTGAGCTAATACAACAGGCTCTTCAAATACGGTACATGAATTACTCCGTGTATAATGTTATTAATATATTGGAATGAGAAACATCTGTGAAAAAACCTGTTCTGTTATATATAAGGCTTTTTGGTTCAGTATTAAAACACCATCAACATCAGGTGAAAAACCCGTCTATTGAGTGATTTTAACAGAATGTTTAATAGTAGAAGAATGCACACAAGAATCGTCACAATTTGACGGTTGTATGACGTCACGGGAATTACGTTTTATTATAATATAACGTTTGAATGTATTCCAATCAAATTACAGTAGCCCTCTTATAACATACAGTTAGACTGACAACTTTTTCTACGGGGTTATGGCAGTTTAAATTTAAATTTTAATTGACAAGAGGAGATGTAATGAAACCTAAACTCAAAACAAAGGACACTCCGAATGTAACATTTTGATTATGTTGGATGCTTGAATGAGAACAGTTATTTTTGTCTTAATTCAGGGGAGGTAAGTATTGCCTTGAATCGTCAACGTGCTCTAGATTCTTTCCACAGCAAGAGCTTGTTAGATCTCTATTAGTCAGAAATGTTTCCGTGATCGTAGTTTTGGACACTATTGCTGAATTAAATTCCTTTCTCATTTTTTCGCATTACTTTTACAGCAAATTGTCTTTTCACCCCACACAGCGATCCGAAACCACCTCTGTTTACATTGCAGCCTAAATATTCGAAATGTTTCTTCTCTCACCCAGAGCGGAACGATGTATGGCATTTACCCGCGTTTCTGACTCGCCGTTGTTAGGGAACTATTTGTTAACAGTGAATTCCTACGCCGAAACACGGGTTTTCCTGAACGGCGGAAGATTAAGTTATTAAAGGTATCTTGTTGATGAATAGAAGGTAGATGTTGGGTGATTTATTATGAGTTTGTGATCATTAATCATGCGTATGTGTATTTCTGGCAACAAGCTTTAACTCAATGCTAGAGCAAAGGTTCTTGACTGGGTAACACGTCCATTTCCAGCTGTTGTTTATGTAATGTTTAATTATTGTCATGTTATAGTGTATGTACAGATTGAGAAATAAAATATGTTTAAACTAACATGTCCATTTGGATAGATATATAAAAACGGCGGATTTGAACAACTGTCTTTTAAACTTATTAATTAATTACAAGTACAATTTCAGCTGTACATAGATAAACATGTACTCCTGGTCTACAGCTCTTACATACTTCCGTTATTAATGCCAGGTTACAGTCCCATTCTTGAACAAACCGGCTCTTTATAACTGTGTTGTACCTATTAAGATTACATATAACCCAAATTACCAGATAAGCAACACAACACTTCTCGAACGATCACTTTACATATTTAAATATAATAAGTTAAAAAAATACGTTGTTTACCCATAGACTGCTGAATCAATACATGCACGTGGGTTCCATACTGCAGAGTTCCAATCAGTACACGGAGTTGTGTGATTCATATTTCGCTAGGATAGTACTTGTTTAGAAATCAATTATGTAAATCACGCTCGAATCCGTTCCTGGAACCAACCAGTACTAAGCAATTAGAGTAAAGTTTCTTGCTCAAGGAAACAACGGGTGCCTTTGATAGGGCTCGAACTCACGACTGATAGGTATCCACCGATCACGAGTCAGACGCGCTACCCACTGCGCCACGCCGCCTCTCATGAGTTAATTACACTTGTTAAAATAAACACACATACGAAAGTTCTACCATTCTATCAATACCCTTCATTTAGTCATACATGTAAAAGTAATGTTGGATTATACGTGTTAATGCTCTAGCGTGTGTACTAATGATATATGTCTAGCTATTAAAGTTAATTATTTTAGCATAAATATTGCACTTTGAGTCTAATTCTTGTAAACGAGCCAAACCGACATGTGCACACCTTTACACACCATGCACTTACACCATTGATTGAAAGAAACTAATACCCGAAAGGAAGGTTTTCAATGATTTATAATTTCGTGCTCATGATTTAGTCACATGCTTTTAAACTATGTGAAGTCTGGCATCCATGATATGAAAAATGAGTTGAATCATTGCCCACGAAATTCCCCAAGTCCTTAACAGTATTTAAAGCACTCGACTTACGGCGCCATATATCCTCTCGTGTGTTTGGTGAACCGCGAACTCCGGGTATACACTAACATTAACTATACTATCGGTTGAGGTTGGGATCAAGCACCTTTGATTTTGTCTATGGGTTGGTGTTGTTTTTTTTCGAAATGAGAAAATCAGGCTCTTTTTTAATCACCAATCAATTTGAAACAAAACCAAGAAATATGGTGAAGTAATTACAACGAAAAGTGTTCTGTTTTGACTGCAACCTTTTCAAAACAAGAATCTGATCCCGTAAACTATGACTCAGTAAGGAAGGTATGTGTACGAATGAATGGTTAATCCGTTCAAGGGGATAAGTCGTTCTCTGATTTGTGGAATTTGTAGTGTGCATATAAAATGTTCATACATGTTTATCATAATGTGCCTTGATATGTACATACCGTTCCTGCAATACGTTAGGCTATGCATACAAATATACATTATTTACGTTAAAATGGTTCAGAGTTGCTAACAATTAGATTTATATTTCCGTATACATCGACCTTGTTGGCAAACACTTAGCAATACATTTAATGCAATGTACTTAATAGTTATAAAACATCTTGTAAGTGGAATCTGCAGAGGACGTACATAATACAGGAAATTTGCGTATACACACATTTACTCGTATTTAAAGACCGTTAGCAGAATCGTAATTTTTAAACATATTGATAGCCGACGATTGACTGATAATATGTCTGAATCAAGGAAATTGACGTTCTGACAGTTAACAGAACGATTCCGTATATATACAATTACTTGGTGTAATAACAATTAAATTCAAAGTAAATTTTCGTCACCAGAGATACAACATTGCATACATGTTTCTCTTTTAATAAATCGAGAGGTAGATACGAAGCGGACGTATCTGGTTCTTTATTCAATATCGCTTAGAAACCTTTCGCGTTTACGTCTTGAAATGATCCAAATACTCCAACTGGTGTTTTCCTGATGCCTGTAACATCTGGTCACGTATATAGAAGTTTATTTAAAATACATGGTGGAATAAAACTCAGCAGATTGGCTTACTTTAGCTGCCTGGCTCTAGTGGTCATTTGTAAGCAACGATACAAAACAACATTTAATTCAAATTCACATGTTTCCATCACCTCCTCTGCAATGCACCCAACCTTCCTGTATTCAGAAATAGACAGCAATTCTTCAACTTACCAGCATACCCCCTTGATTACCCAAGGTGGGGTATTTTACACCAATAATCACAGCCATTTATTCGCCGTCTGAAGTGTTAACCCGTGTTAGTCCAGCATCCCTATCTTACTTTGATTGACAGCTCTGCCAATTTACCTGGAAGAAGATATATGCATTTAAGTGTTCTACCCATGTTTATAATTATAGAAGATTCCGATTTATTTGTATACTCTTGGGCGAGTCCATTACTCAGTCCGAGAGGTTTTGAATGATATGTCGGACGGGTACATTTTCAATGTTTCAGAAGTACAAACTATTCCACTGCATGTATTCTCCCTCACCTGTTTGTTTTAGCTATGGTGTTATATAGTGACATGTGCCTTAATTGAACTTGTTTCTTTTAATTGCGATGTTGTCTTTACAAAATACAAGAGCATGCACTTGTAAATATTCGAAAAACTATGAATACTCATACTCATGTTATAATGGAAACAGTTTGCGCCTTGTCTAAAATCATTAATTGTATTAACACGTGTTCATTTGCCGAACAAACAATGCTTATAGTAAGTAACCCGTTTTGCTACATTTTTGAGTTCGTTATTACATGGATCTACTGTAGAACATTAATAAGTATGTCTGTATTTATTAAATAAGGGTAATTTGATTTAATACAGTATGATAGAAGTATGACTAATATATATGATATGTAGCCAATTAAAGTTATGATTAAATGGGTCAAATATATACAACAACAGTCGTTACCCCCCTAGTCTATCCAGTAGTGCCTAGCTCGTGCATGTATTAACAGTCATGTGCTATACGCCAGTAAAGAATCGAGTAATTTGTAAACCCTACCAGGAGGTATTTGTAAAACCTGTTTTCTTACCTTTCTAGTTTCAGAGAAGTACCATCTAAGCGGTAGGAAATCGTTATGCTGAGGAGAGAAGACTTACGCCAAGCAATTAGACGGAAATTCATGGGCACGTGCTACGATTTGTGCTTCAATAGACTTCTTTAACAACATTGTGGAAAAGAGTTTTTGGGGTTCCACACATCAGAGTCGATATTGTTGATTTGTCAGTGAAAACAAAACACACGGAATCTATAGATCACTCTGGAATTTACTTTTAATGATATACGATCTGGGATTTTTTTGTTCAAGTAAGGTACGTACGATTTACACTTTTCTTTCCTTTAGTTTCAGTTTTAGGTGGTATGCAATGATAGTATTTCCCTTACATGTACAAGAGAGAGATCATGTTAAGACTTTACAGTTTGATTGTGTCGGTGTTACCTAAAGTGTGGCCCAACAGGGAAGGGCAACATGAGTGGTACATCGTACTTCTAAGATGGACCGACTGTTAAGTGATACTTTGGTCCTTACATCGTTCGAATGGTTGTAGATTTGTTTACACGAGAAGGATGACATTCCACTATTTGTTCCAGCTTTAGTTTACTTTTATTCTACTGATGAATATTCATAGTAACGCATTTACATAACGGTGATTGTGGTCTAGTGTACATGTATATAAAACAGTTTGAACAAGTGTAGGGTACTTTCTATGCTAATAAGGGGAACGTTAATCTCTGGTGTTCATTTGTTTTTTGAGAAATGTTTCTACTATTGCTAGTTTCACATTTGAACGTGCATTTTCCTAATTTGTGTTAGCCTTGGTATAGCACCGTCCCACTTTCTACAGCGTTATGCAACCATGGAAACAATCAATACTAAAATTCCGTGTTTAGAGCTAAAATTCAATTAAAATCGGTTAAAATTAATTATGCATGATATCAGCTCCCATTAACATCTGTACGATAAGAACGGTTCTGCGTCGACAGGTTTTCAGTTTTAGAAGAATTAAAAGTTAATCACATAGAAATGAGTCAGGCCGTTTTCTACATGAACATTCATCGACTCTGGTGCAGAAACAATCCAAAGCAACTCTAGTACAGTCAAATAAACTGCAATAAGTTGTCGATAATCATAACTAAATATTGGTACTTTTCTGTTCACTTTTCAATTTAGCTTGATTTCAATTTAGCTTTTATTTCGATTTTGCTGATTCAGCCTTGTTCGAATTCATGCCTAAAATCAACCAGTACTCAGAGACAGGGGTTAAGTACGGGTATCTGTCTAAGGGAAATAGGAGAGAAGTCACATGTTTGTCAAAAAAGGCGATCATTCGCGGTCAAAGTATGACAACGATACGATAGAAAATAAACAGTTTACTGACACTATCGTAAGTAAGCGACAGGAACTCACTATAAATAAAATCAATAACTTACATCAGTACACATACTCAAACCAACGCAGTATCAGTGACATCATAATGTTCGTTCAATTAATCCATTTAACCAATCAATTAATCATACAGGTGTTACCGCACTAACGTATTCTGTGCTGGCGTGTTTCTATGAAATATTACCTGTATCTGTCCATTGCGGTTGTTACTATTCAGTTAAACAGATTCAACATTGCACGCAAAAGCATAAGTGTTATACATGTCAAAATAAGTAAAGAAATCATCTCATAGACCAGTGAATGAGTACATGATAACTAAACCATCTCATAGACCAGTTATTCAGTACATGTATATAAATACTAAGCCATCTCATAGACATGTGATTCAGTACGTGTAGATAAAACCGAACCAATCTCCTAGACCAGTGAATCAGTACATGTAGATAATATGGAAACCATCTCAAAGACCAGTGAATCAGTACATGTAGATAATATG
>ENA-OREC01001557-OREC01001557.1-marine-metagenome-genome-assembly--contig:-NODE-1557-length-11751-cov-11.165325_pt1 | contig 11751 bp, 9 predicted proteins | sample MGYA00248626_ERZ508543 | MGnify/ENA primary metagenome ERZ508543 (study PRJEB26211, sample SAMN05518279) | marine metagenome | isolation source: Puget Sound, Washington, USA | host: Bankia setacea... | reverse complement strand
AAACAATGCGACCTTCACAGCTCGGTTGATATGTACCCTGACTGTTCGGCGGGGAAACAATGCGACCTTCACAGCTCGGTTGATATGTGTCCTGACTGTGCGGCGGGGAAACAATGCGACCTTTAACACAACATACACACAAGCACTTTATTATTTATTGTTCAATCCAAAAAATAATACTGACTGTATGACAATTCGTCGTTACCCTGGTACCTTTTCTCTGATGTTTCTTGATATGTTAAAAGAAACGGTAAATGGCTTTTATTAAAAGTATCGCAAGTTGATCCAGTCAGGTTCCGCTGATACATGTATGACCAACGTCTGGACAAACACAAAACGGTTTAAATAGCGAATCAGGCAGTGTAACGAGACCCGATTACATTATAGAAATAGCTGTTTTGGAACCAACCATAGGTGGTTTTAATAGCAGACCGTTCTTACTAAAGATTGAGCCTAAAAGCGGATCGTTATTATTACATATATGATGATTTAAGTATGTACTCTTTGAATGTAGAAATATCTGTCATTGTTTTGAAACTCTACCATAAAACATATAAAACACACGTACAATAAAGTTCCCAATATCAGGACCGGTCCGCTTTTTGAGGAAAATCTATTTCCATCTACTTTCACCTGACCTCTCTTCACATACCGACTTTCGATAATGACCACTTGTGTCTGTCCAGAGGGTAGTCAAACGTCACTATGCCTACACATGAAATAGAACGATGGCATTTATCTTTTCTTGTCATCATATAAAATAAAGTTGACATACCTAGGTCTTCGTGAGAGTATCGTGGTGTAGTAGACAGTGATCTCAGTTCGTCCTCCAGAGTAGATTGTTTTGACGTATCTATGGTGACGGCTGTGAAGCGGGTGGGTGTTACCTTTGATGACGTTATTGGACTCTTGCCTGGTGATGTGTTAGCTTCATTCACGTCTGATGGCGTAGTGCTTTGCTGTGTCGCGTGTTTCATTATATTGTCTGAGAGTCAAGGTATTCTAAAGGTCAGCTGTCGGTGTCAAGGTCATCTGTAAGGTCAATGTTCATACATATCCTTCATATTATAACAAAGAATTAAACATAGCATATGGGTCTCTTTCAACTTTTTGGGAATACAGATTTTTTACATCCATCACTTGTAAAACTATTGTTCAATAAAATTTGAGTGATCACGAACACCACCACTAATAATAATAATAATAATAATAATAATAATAATAATAATAATAATAATAATAAAAAATATATATAAACAAAAAATGATAAAGAGGAAGCTTTAATTAACAACAAATGTCAAAAAGACCTTAAACTAAAGCAATGACATGCCGGTTTGTAGTATATCGCTTTGCATACTAGGCCATACTTATACTCAATCAAAGTACAACACGTACACATCTGAATACAAAATATAAGAGTTATAGTTTACATAGATTTATTGTTAAACATGCTTTATATTTATTTTAACATAACTATGAGTTTAAAAGTTGACTTCATGTTTTCTTATTAATGTTTAAACCTACCTGCACGTATCATTTTTGGAATCCGCTTTCTACAAACACTTTGTGTACACTATTTTGTTTATATCTCCTTTCCTTAAAAAAGTGTTTTAAACTAGTGTTAGAGAGTATGTTTAATATCTTTGTGGATCTACGTGAATGGAGAGATAGACATTGTTTAAGCGAGGATTACCTACCCCTTTGTGACATTGCCCGGTTGATTGGTTAATAACAGTATACGGGTATAATGTTACATTGACTGAACTGTGTACTTGTAGTGTTCATTGTAAAACTACTCTAGTGTACTAACCCTGTCCTACCTTATCCAACAAGTAAATAATTCAGCTGAAAAAAAGAAAGAAAAATAATTCAACCAAATAGTTTGTTTTTTTATATAAAATTTCACGGTAACAGTTCCTTATTTCGAACATACATTTCGATTAGTTTAAAAACAAAATGTTGTTAGATGGAGACATTGGTCTGAATAACGTTCTGTGTTGCTATAATTACATGTATATACTTTTGACTTGCTTTTAAATACAGTTTAATATTAAATTGTTTTATTTGAATAATGAATTAAATTAAGAAAGTTAAATCTGTTCATCAAACAAAATACATGTGCAGTTTTCTATTTATATTAGAGCCTACGAAAAAAATACTGCTAATGTAGATGCTAGTGTGCGTCATTCATTATTTATTTTGTTGTAATCCACAATCTAAGAACTAACTTTTCAGTTATTTCTAAAGCATAAACTGTGTTAAGCTGTTGTTTGCTGACATAAACGTAAAGTGCAAAAAAATATAGATCTACCACACTTCTTAAAACAAATCAAGCTTAGAAACAAGCATACCGTCGTTCGATGTTTATATCATCTCAGCTACTGAATGTTTTATCAACGCATATGTTATCAACAAATGCCTGTACTGTTGTTCACACTAATAAGCATTCATCGACAGCAGTGACTTTCCTTAAAACAGTAACAATATAGTTTAAACGCTCGTCCTCTAGTCATCCGAGATATGACGTCATCACTATCATCTAGTCATCCGAGATGTGACGTCATCATCATAAACCAATCGGGATTCAGAGCTGTTTAGACCTACTGCGACGGAAATGGCATCATCATCGTCGTCTTTATCGTTTCGCTTACGTTCTACTGTAAGATGTCACCTTTCAAATAACCATTTCTCCAACATCCAGCGGCTTATTCGTCGCTAAGAACTCACAATTAGATCTACTTGATTCTCTAAAAAAAATTAGAAACATCAATGCGATTGACAATGGAAAAGTGAAAACCTTAACTACAGTACAACATAGTTTTGGTTAATTATTTATTCGATTTTAAGTACACGAAAAATGGAAATCTTTGAATTATTTTCCAATGGCAGGAATCTCTTCGTAAACTGGTGCAATCAAGTAGCCACTGAACGTTGAGTATACCTCATCATTGCGGCCGTATATTGTAGTATCTATTCCGTTGACACTGTCTACAGCCTTAACGAACACCTAAAAGGAAGAGAAAACAAAGTGCATGTTCATGTGAGTACGGTTAGAACAACAACGGTGCTCGTGTTATTTTGTAAATGGCGCAAACGCTTAGAGAAATGGGAGCAGACGACAATAATTAGAAAAAAATGAAAATTAGCCACAGCGTCAAGAACTCAAGAAATGTCACTGAAGTTAAAGACAGGTGTACGAACTGACCTAAGCATTACTGGTAGACATAAAATGCTCTTTGGCTCATAGTATTAAAAACGCTAGTATTTTAAATGAGTCCATTTATCCTTTGTGGCAGATATCTCTCTGAAAGTTGATTTAGGCAAGCAAAGCTAAGCACATCGCAAAAACAAAAGCAAAGCCTACATTTGATGTGTCAATCTTTATTTAAAAGCAATAGTATGCGCGCATGTTAAGCACGCATGCAGTGATCAAACAACAATGATACATAACACAATGTTTAGGTATTTGTTTCTGTTTTTATGTTGCAATTATAATCTAATTATGTTTGTACTGTTGTTACAAAGCAAATGATTTTCAAAGCACAAGCAAGACGAGGGTGACATAACAGCTTCGTTTAAAACATCATTTATCCAACGACGTCAGTTCCAACGTGACTAAGAAGAGATGAAATCTTGTATCCGGTGAACGTAGAGTATACGTCATCAGGTTGTCCATATAAGGTAGTGTTATATCCACTAGCGCCATCCACCGCTTTAACATACACCTAAGACAAAAACAAAGGCAGTCTCTAGTCTGGGTAACTTGTCCACCTGTCTTGTTTGTATTAGTACCAATCGACGGGAAACACGCGCTGGAAGGTGCTAGCGTGCTAATTACCTGGCGCTTAAGAAGCTACGAGCGAAATGCCGCTTTAATTGTTAAAAAGCACGAATGAAACATCACCAAAGCAAAAAAGCAAACATCATCTGGCAGAATTACACATATTCAAGATATGCAGTTATAATTTAAATATCGATAGATGCTGTATTGCCATAGACACTCTCTGTTTGCTGAGGTTTCTAAATAAGTTGTTTATATATTGCTTTGGTGTCTAGCTGTCGTAAGTTTCGAAAACGATCATTTTTGTTTGAGTAAAAATCCAAGCAAGTATTAAGATCCATATCGAAAGTATTGAATGAGTTACAGAGCAACAGGTAAGACTTTTATGGAATTTAGTATACACCCCCCCACCCCCTCCAGTATTTTACTAGATAATTAGTATTTAATCAAAGCGCTTAATTGATTGCCTAAAACATTAAGTAACTGTCGTAAAAATTAATGTAAACACATACTATCTTAATATAGTAAATACAAACACTCACTTTGTTTTAAATTTCTCATTGCTTATTGACTACTGACACCGGATGTGTTAATTACCTGATCTCCCTTGGTTAGTTTGAGGACAACGGAGTTACCGCCACTGGCATAATCGTTAGCGGTGTGGCCATAAATAGAAGCGATGTAGGCGGCGTTGTGGTAGAGTTCTAACCATGAGGATTTGTCCTGGTGAGCCATAGTGTGGAACTACAATACAAAACAAAAATGCAGGACGTCACTGTGACCATTCTCCGTTAACATTATAGTTGTGGTCGGTTAGCTTCTATGTCCATCCCGTGAGATTATTTTGGTCACAAGGACAACACGTTGCGTGTAAGCCAAGTACTCGGCCATGTTTGATCTTTTGAATAATAATATATGTTTTACCAGCGAGGAAAATCTTTTGTTAACATACAAACATAGGCAGTGTTACGGGTACGCATGTGTGTAGAGAAAATGCGTTTCTACATTAATATTCAGTGCTTTAAATTGGGTTTAAAACACCTGTCCGCCCTATTTTAAGTTATACATATAGTCTAAAACTACACGTGAATTCATCACACGGTCTGCTGATTTTTGAAATCGGTGGAATATATTGACGCGTTATTACGTGAGTACAACACACGTGTCATTGGAAACACATGTAACACCTATTTTGTAATACATTGGTCAATGTTATGTATTCAAGAGTGTCAGGTCAATGTTCTCGTGCAATGTCTGGTTCTAATGCCAACACTCATCAGTCAGTTGAGTATATAGATATAAGAACCAGTGAATTACGTGTACCTACCTGGAACACGTAAATACCAGAGGTTGGACAGTTAAAGTCACCAGTGGAGGAGTCGTAACCAGCCCCGATATTGGTGAATATTCTATCATATACTACTCTCTCAGCGTGTAGGATTGTCTGGTCGTGTGTAAGTCCTGCTGAGAACGCAACCTCTTCCCCTTCTTGGCAGTAAACTGTATTGTGAACATACATAGAGTCAGTAATGTACATTTATACAATAAGTGTCAGAAAGTCGGGTATACAAATCAGTACTAATGCACTAAATAGCCATATTAATACGTGTAGTAAATGATCCACTATATACATGCTATTGACTCTATTGATAGTGTATAAACACTCGCGAATTCATTACGCGGATTGTTAAATTGTGAAATAGGATGATTAGACTGTCATGTAATAACAACAGAGTATAGAACACGTGCCCATTGTACCACCTATTTTGTAATGCATTGGTTCATGTAATTTATTCGGGAGTATCTGGTCAATGTTTTCATACAATACTATATATTATTGTTATTGACTTATCTAGGATACTCAAGATTGTAATGTCAACGAAAAGATACAGTGTCGCTCGCTAAATCACGCACAATATTAACGAGCATACTGTTTAGTCATAGTTTACGTTATTTTGAAACATGATTATTTCGAACCTCAAAGTTCTTAACAAGCTTGTCAGTAATTGAGTACTTGTTGAGTACATACCAAGTCCCGTTTCGTTTGATGTTACAAGTTGACTTACCAATGCCGACCATAGCGCAAACAAGTAGGATATTCATGGTTTATTCTGAAATAAAAACAACCCAGTTAGACAATTCACTTACGGCAATACAGTGTGAGTGATATAATCGTTATAGTAGGCTGTATTTTGCCATGGACACCAAAATATCACAGAGGATAGTTGACACCTCACTGCACACATCTGGCCCCACTTGGCGTTAATGCTGCCTCGTCCGTTAGCCGAATATATAAGCCAAGATACGCCACTGGGTATGTATGTAGTTCATGGTACACACATGGCCTAGTGTAGGTATATGTAACAATGAGCTTAGAGAAGTTAATACATGTATCTAAATATGCTGGAGTGAACATATGTTTAGTGATGTGTGTGGTGTATCCTGAGTTGTCATTTCAACAACAAAAGAGTTTTGAAAATAGTATTAAGCGAGCTCTTATATTTATATAGTGTGAGTTTTTTTTTATCACGTAACTTTTAAAGCGCCGCCGAACCTACCGATGGACACGCTTTCCAACGGGTATAGCGCATGTCATGTCTCGGATTATATTAAACAAGTGTAAAACTATAGATATACGTTATACTTATACTAAATTCAAAACAAGGTAATTTATGTGACAGCCTATCAAAAAAACACAGTTTCAATGGCGATAACCGTGTTCACTATACACCCATGGTATTGAAACCAAACATTATTATACGACCTGGTTTAATATTCTAACGAATGCTGCATCCTATTCATGCATTATATAACTGTACTGCTGCTGTGAGCAAGGCTGTAAATGTGCGTGCATTAGGAGATGTAGACACACTAACAAACGATACTAAACAAACAAAACTCTTTCCAGAGCCGCTTCTTACCTGTTAAATGGAATCCACTATTTACGAAATGACCAACTGAGATGTCTATATTGGAGTTCAATGTTGTACAAGAATAGATCAATCTTCGCAGACAGATAAGATACGAATTTTATCGTTAAAGGCGTATACTAAAGAAACATACAATTTAAATCAGCATAGCTTGTGGACAGTATTTTAATGCATCGTGTGCTGAAATTATATGAAAGTGTTTAAAACTTTATTTATTTCACAACGATTACGAAACAAGTTATACAACTTATATTAATCATGCTCGTATGTACCGCGTTCGGATGGTCTTCGTGTGGGAGGAAACCGGAGTACCCATGGGAAACCCACCTGTCTGACTTGGTGACCACATGACCAATGAAAGTGTTGACTACGTATCCCAGAGTTTGCTCAAAAAATGCCGATGAAGGGTACATCCCTCGAAGATAACGTATTATCATTATACTCGTGCGTCCATCGGAACTGCCCCGGGAGTTTCCGTTAATCATGCGATCATCTCTCGGTTGCTTCAAGAGGATGACTATAAACGAAGAGCTCAATTGACGTTATTTGCCCGAAGAAGTAGTTCTTACTGAGATGTACGAGCCAATCAGAGACATCTTCTCAAACTGGATATTTCAAAAGTGTTGGTCTGCCATGTGTTTATAAACTTGCATTAGTTGTAGCTTGTGTTATATAACGACTGGTAATATTTGTGGAAGATAATATATACATTGTACTAAACAACTAACTAGTGTGAGGACAGGTACATGGGTTCTTAGTACGTAGAATAACAAAAGCCAGGCTATAGGTAGTATTTGGTTTATGTTTTACTGTTTATAGCCACTTCTCTTTAACCAACGTCTCTATGACAACATTCATTAGTCTAGTGCTGTCACCAACTGTTCCAATTCACAAAGTGATATATTGTGTTCTTATCTCTAGTGTTCTATAACAAATGTAGCCCTTCTCGGATTGCTGCCACGGACTCATTTAAGTTTATTAATAACACACTTAACTGTGATTCCTGAAAGGTAAGAAGTAACTCTTTTGTTCATTAGTTCTTCAAATCTGTGTTACGCATGTTTCGCTGCTGTTCAACCAGGATGCATGACTGTATGATCCACGAAACCAACCGGTACTACGTCGCTGACACGCACGTAGCCGATGATAACACAACATGGCCAGACGCTGCTGTGTTAAACATTCCATTACACTGTTTTGCTGTAAAGGTTCAGAACACCAAACATTTCAATACTCATCAAGTACGTGTACATTGTATGATGTTCTTGTCGGGTAGAAATGGCTGAATAAACGTTTCACCCGTTGTAGGTAAACACATCTAGCTATAGACTAAGATACACCAAAACAACTTGTTCAACTTTCAGGCAAAACGTGCAAATAGTCTCAGACACGGAGTTTTTGTTACGTACGCTTTGAGTACGAGATGTTTCACGCACTAAAACGTGTACATGAAGTTTTGTTTCGAATAAACGACAACGTTGGACACGAATACTATCTAATTTGTTTACACCGTTGTACATAGCGTGTGACGTAACATCTTATTGTTGGAAACTATATTACCGGGGTATAGCAAACGTATGCATAATTCGTCAGGAACTTTTCAACTTAACCATATGCTTAACAGTTTTAGTGCGTATAACCTACATGCACTGCTTTGCGCGCATGTCAAAAACAGCAACATTCACAGTCACCTTGTTAATATATTTGCTGAAGACGCAATAGTGTTAATTCACTCAACCTCACTAACACACATCTTAATAATAACACGTCGATCGGTGGTGCCAACGTAATCACATATACATTAAGTCTGAAAACTCAAATAAGTTCGAAACATTGTCCAATTCGTCGCCGAAGTACTGACCCTTTACCGCCGAAGTACTGACCCTTTACCGCCGAAGTACTGACCCTTTGCGGCCGAAGTACTGACCCTTTACCGCCGAAGTACTGACCCTTTACCGCCGAAGTACTGACCCTTTACTGTTGTATGTCCATTATTTACAATTTTGAGAATGTTGTACCGTTGAATGTGTTGCCATGACATTTAACAAGAATGCCCCGTTTCGAAGTTCCTGCCTTAACATTGAGTTATGTCCAAGGAGACAGAACAATACAACACCATCAAACCAACAGTGGATCACATGGTCCATCATTACAAGTATAGCGTTGATAAAACCAACCAATTAGCAGCATTCTGGGCAGCATTATGTCTACAGTAATACAATGAGACGAAGCTATTTTACAATTACTTGAACACTAGTTTGAGAGTTATTTTCATTGTATCCAATAAGCAGCTATACAAATTCAACGTACAGTCTATGGTAATGCTTAACTATGATAACCGTATCATTTGTTATCATTTGTTATCATTTGTTATCATTTGTTATCATTTGTAGACTTGTGCGTGTCTAATTGTATAAAGACACGTGTCTAAAGGCACTATTGTATGAGAATAAAATACATGGACCAATGCATTAGAAAATAGGTGTTACATGTGTATACAATGAACACGGGTGTTGTACTAACTTGACAATCTAATCCACCTATTTCACAATTCCACAGTCCATATAAGGAGTTGACGAGTGTCTGGTCAATGTGTGTATATACCTCTACATCTACCTACGAGCCGGGTCGACATTTGTTTTGCTGGTTACTGATTAGTTAAAAACTTCGAAATACAATTTAAGAACAAACACTATTTATGTTGCAGGTTACGTCACAATGAAGGAACACAGCATATTGTGTTTATTACTGGCTGTTACTTCTGCTGCTGCTCTTACCAACCTTAAACTTGGTAACCTAGGTAACGTGATACCTAGTTATAATAATAAATGTGTTATATACGAGTACATATATATATACAAATTGAAGTTCATCATCGCATTATTGTGTTACTATAAATAATCTACAAATGTATATACGCTTAGAATAGTTTTGCGTAGACATCCATAATCAAATATATATGCACTGTGTTGTCTAATCTTTGAACTCATTTTTGTATAAATCGGTTTGTATCGTTCTATCAAAATTAAACACCAACAAGGCAAATACAGACGTGCAAACGTTGACTAAGATAAGATACAACAATGTAAATTAACCGATCACAACTTGTATAACACCATAATACATTCAACCAGCCACCCATGTTATCGTACTCTGTTTCTTCATAAACAACTTACCGAAGTTCTAAATTATGTTCTATTTCAGTTATACCATACAGACGTCAGGCGTCGAGCACATTTGTGTCATTCTCCGCAGGGTTGACTGCCGATGCTAGTATAGCTGCTAACTCAAGCGTTGCTTTCCAGAGGGTTTTCATTAATACAGGTGGGTCTTGTTTTGGATTTTCATGTTCGGTCGACTGGTCGGACGGTGTTTGGGTCGATTTGTCAGTCGATGGGTAGATGGCAAGGTTGTTTGGGTAGGTAGGTATGGTAGTCGGTCGATGAGTCGGACGTTGTTTGAGTTGATTGGACGGTCGCTATGCGGGTAGGTGTGCTGGCCGATCAGTTGCTCGATACGTCGGTCGAAAGGTGGGTCGGTATGTCAGTGGATGGGTTGGTCGGTAGGTAGGTCGGTGTGTCTTTCGGCGTGTCACTCTAAACGTGATTTCGAAAGTCTGTTGGACGGTAGATTGTTTGGTCTATACGTCGGTAGGTGGGTCGTTGTGTCACTCTAAGGATAGGTAAGAGAGTCGGTCGATATGTCGGACGGTAGTTTGGTCGGTCTATAGGTCAGTTGATGTGTCGGTTTGTATTAAGGTCGGTGTGTCGGTCGATGAGTCGGACGCTAAGGTGTGCGGTTTATAGGTCGGTCGTATGTGGGTCGGTCGATGAATCGGACGGTAGATGAGACGGTTTGTCGATTGATAGGCAGATCTATTGGTGTGTCGGTTTATCAATCAGACGATATTAATTGTTTCTTTAATAAGAACGTTCATTGTTATTTAAATATATCAATCAAATGTTACGTATTTAAAAGATATTTTTCTAATCTACTGTTCAATCTTTTTTATTTACTTGAACATAGGTCGTTTTTTTTTCATAAATAAGTACACGGGTTCCTTTTAGAAAACCACGTGACTAATAAATATGTCACTTTGAACGTGAATCCTAAATTTGTGTGACATTGATGTTTGTTTCAGGCGGTGGCTACGACAACTCTACAGGAGTGTTTACGTGTCCATTCAGCGGTGCATATGTCTTTATATACCACGGACTATCTGAAAATGTAAGTGTTACGATGAATACCAATCGCTGTCTTGACTGAATCGTTTAATATCGTCGAAACAAACAAAACAAAAACAAATTATTAGAATGGACGACAGTGAAAGAACGTTCCTGAGTAAGAGAGTGTGGATGTAGCAGAATCCATATATTAGTTTATAAATAAATGAACATTTTAACTGATCTGTAAACTATCGCCAATTTAACCATTTCGTTTATGTGGCAGTTGAGATCAGTTTTGGTCACAGGTACAATTGTAAATTTGAACCTCATATAATATAAATACCTTGGATACTATGTATTATAAAGGCATGTACGTTGAACAGCAATAACCATTTGGTATCTCAAACAGGATCGAGGTTGATCTGATGTAATAAACAACTACGTGAGGGGAGCAATACAAAGACACCGGTTACATATACACCAAAAGCCGCACTTTGTATTGCATGTGTTCTATTTTTACAGGCTGGTACTCTTTATCTAGACCTGTACAAGAACTCCGAGTACCAAGTCACTGGTTACGCTCATAACGTAAACGACTACGCTTCTGCCAGCAACGCCATACTTCTAGAGCTCACAGAAAGTAAGACAAAGCCTGGCATTTACACGGCCATCATTCTATAAATAAATGCTATATTTTTTAAAACCGAAACTCGTGTTGTTTATAAAGCGTCTGCGCATGCATTGCTAGTACAAGTTAATAAAGTTCATGTTCTGTTCTGTTCACTTCTCTTCTGTTATTCTCTCCTCTCCTCTCCTCTCCACCTCTCCTCTCCTCTCCTCTCCTCCTCTCTCCTCTCCTATTCTCTTCTCTTCT
>ENA-OREC01001556-OREC01001556.1-marine-metagenome-genome-assembly--contig:-NODE-1556-length-11751-cov-14.940209_pt1 | contig 11751 bp, 8 predicted proteins | sample MGYA00248626_ERZ508543 | MGnify/ENA primary metagenome ERZ508543 (study PRJEB26211, sample SAMN05518279) | marine metagenome | isolation source: Puget Sound, Washington, USA | host: Bankia setacea... | reverse complement strand
TTTATGTTGAGTAAGAGTTTGACACTGGTGTATGATGAGTGAGAGTTTGACACTGGTTTAGGTTGAATGAGAGTTTGACACTGGTTTATGATGAGTGAGAGTTTGACACTGGTTTAGGTTGAATAAGAGTTTGACACTGGTGTATGATGAGTGAGAGTTTGACACTGGTTTAGGTTGAATAAGAGTTTGACACTGGTGTATGATGAGTGAGAGTTTGACACTGGTTTAGGTTGAATGAGAGTTTGACACTGGTGTATGATGAGTGAGAGTTTGACACTGGTTTATGTTGAGTGAGAGTTTGACACTGATTTATGTTGAGTAAGAGTTTGACACTGGTGTATGATGAGTGAGAGTTTGACACTGGTTTAGGTTGAATGAGAGTTTGACACTGGTTTATGTTGAGTGAGAGTTTGACACTGGTTTAGGTTGAGTAAGAGTTTGACACTGGTTTATGTTAAGTGAGAGTTTGACACTGGTTTATGTTGAGTGAGAGTTTGACACTGGTTTATGTGGAGTGAGAGTTTGACACTTCCAAGGTGTATGATGAGTGAGATTTTGTACAATGAGGTGATCAGAGTACAATGATTTGTGGGTTTGTGATATGTGGTCACTTATCTATCATTTGGCTACTTACTACAAACTATTGGCTTCAAGATCACAGAACAGCTGTAATACAGTGAACTGTTTGGAACATTAAATTGCTGACATTATTCTTCATTATGTTCAATTACTATTATCGTCCTTGCTAATATAACTATTGTAGAGGGTCAAATGCTTGGTAGAAAAAAAACCTGATGGTGAACCATCTCACAGTCAAATGAAGCCCTGTCAAGATTGATTTCTGACACCAACATTACTATTTTTAATTGATTAAAAAAGCCAATGTTTGTTTAAAAGTTAGATTTAGTTCTACAAGTCAAGGTTAGAACATAACATGTCTGTAAACCATTTCCAAAACAGGTCATAAACCCTTTACAAAGGTATTTACAAAGTTATGTGAAATACACAACTGACTGTAAGAAATCAATAAACAATGATTGGTTGTTTGTACAAGACATCAAACTCTAACAGTAGATCCTATAACACTCATGCAATCATGTGTCTTCCTTACAAAACTCTCCCATACCTTATGGCTTAATTACTAGTTCCCATTGTTCATGTAGTAATTCCAATTTGTAATTTATAGTTGTTCAATGTTTTGGTTATGAGGTTGCATTCCAAAAACTTGTTATTATTTTACACTATGACATGTGGCTACACATTTCCACTCCAAAACAAGGTCCTTAATACGTCATTGCTGGAGCCTGATTGGTTTACCCTTTATCAGTGCCAACTTTAAATCATGCCTTGTTTTCTTGAGCATTGTTTACAAGAAGTTTTATGAACTGAAATTAAATTCAATGCTTAGCTTTTGTAGACTAACAAATAATTGTCAATCACATAAATGAACTATTGTTTAAAACATCAGCAACACCCCTAACTCATTATGCCAAACATGAGGGAAACTTTACCAGAACTCCTTGCAGACAGTTAGGTTTCTCTAGCTTGTGTTGTTCTCACTGGAATGGTGTTTCTGTCAATAAAGATCTGTCTGCCAAAGTACTCCAAGTCACATGTGAGTGATTGTCCTAAACCCAATTGTCTCATCACTGGGAGAATCAATTATTGGTGTTGTTCATCCATCCATCATTTTGTCCTGCCATGATTCCCGTCTGGTGCACTTTTTTCTGCCAGTTTGTGCCTGGGGAATGCTGAAACACTGTGAAGTAGACATTGTTAATTGGGGTTAACCTAATTCCTAGGATAGTTTAATGTAGATGTAATCAATATATTAGGGAAGAAATATACATGAACATTGTTATAATGTCCATTATTGTTTGTAAACTTTGACCTCATGTGTTCTTTATGACACCCTTGCTACGGCTAAGTGGACATTACTATTGATCTGACCGTCACTTTGGACTTTCTTCATGGATCCAGGCTGTTTATTAGATGTCATTATGTACTGTTTACATTTTCATGTTTCAAATGTTGGAAGTATTTTCTAGGGATGTAAGATCTTGTGCAGTGTCTTTTAACCTTACTGTGGTATTTCTGTAACAGTAGATTTTGAGCAGTAGATGTGACATTTCATTATGTTTGAGATAGTCCTATGCTTCGATGTTTTGATTGCTCTGGTGTAGATTTTGAAAGCGCTTGTTACGAGCATCAGGGCTACTGTCATTGTTAATTTGATTTAGGATTATCTCCTTGTGGGCAGGAATTGTGAGGTGCACATTCACGTCTGGTGTATCAGTTACTAGCTCTGGTATATTCCCCTGTGGTACCCTGTGTCCATCAGTTATCTGCAGTGTCATTCTATGTTCCTATAACTCTAGCCCCAACGCTATGAATGACATTCCACTACTATATAGATCTGTGAAACATGACCTTCTCCCTGAGGCATACAGATCAATAGAAAGCCAAACTCATTATCCACAGTGCTATCTACAGATATGTACCTTTATGTTTTAGAATTCTCATTACATTAGGATTAGCAGAGTTGTTGAATTTAATGTGCTTGAAGTTTTATTAGGGCCTTTTTTTCAGCAGATTAGATAACATTGTTCATTAAACTTAAACAGGATTTTAAACCAAGGCAGTGCTGAATCAACATACATATAGAGGTTAACAAAAAGTGGATTAGTATTTATAATTTACGTTGTATTGTATGTAAACTATGATTGATTCAAAATTATAACCGTGTCAACACCTCGTAAATGAATGTTAAGTTTTAGAAATAAAATTTCACTGTTGAATTTTCGTATACAGAAATAAGTAGAAATTGGACTCAACCGTTATATAAAGCTTTTAACAGTGACATACTGTTTCAACTAACTTCTGTAAGTCACAATAACTATTATGTTACAACCTTTTTGTTCATGTGTTTTCAGAGTCATAGTGTAGATCGCCGACACGCAGTTGTTACGTTTGACCATTACCTACGCAGGTTTAAAATTAAAGATCTCAGCACAACCAATGGGGTAAGTGGAAACTACATTTCTGTTTTACAATCATACACTCATTGTTAACCTATTTGACTTTCTTGGTCTCAACAGCTCATCTGCATTTCTAGACTCTTTAAGTGACAGACAATGACTGTTTATACAAGACATCCAGCCATTGAGATGTTTATAGAATTTAAAGATACCTCATGATATAAGGAGACTTTTACATAAGAAAAAACATTAAGATCACAAGGATGCTGCTGTTTACCACTTTGTATTCTATATAGCACACATGGGCGTGATACAGTCTCTTTCAAAACATTCAATACTTTTGCATCTTTTCAAATTCAAATATGAAATTGATGGTTTACACGATTTTACAAGCCTAATTGGTTGTATGACTTGAAATGTGTTTAGAATGTTAATTATTTGCTTTTGTACATTTTACATTGAGCATGAATCAGTATTCGAATCATAAATAGATCTTGCTGTATGACTAAATGCTGTATTTACTGACATATATTAGACATTTATAATTCTAGGTGGTGTTTCAAATTTGAGCCCAAAGTTTAATTGGTTTACTTAAATTTCATAAGCATTCAAAATCTTCAAATATGATGCCAAAAATTAATGATAGCATTAACATTCTGTAATTAAGCAGTGATGCTGGGAACGTTCAATGTAAAAGCTTTATTCTTGAGTATATACTAGAGAGCCTGTCGTATTCTTTCATATACAAGCTACAACAAATGTAAGGATCAATATGAATCTGAAGAAATTGAAAGTAAATTGAAATTTTAATTAGTATATAGATGCTATATTGGCACATTTTGATTAAACAAACAATTCCAATTCATTGTCTACTAGTAGTCACAGTTGAAGTCCAGAGAAAGAGCATCTACAAACAGTTTAGATGACCTTGTACTGGTCCTAGTAGATAACCTGTATCTCTTTTATGAGGGTTGGGTATCCCATGGTATATAACAGACACAGTAACTTTAGAACTTAACAAACATCATTCAATGAAAAAGCCATTAATATCCACACAAAAAGATAGTTGCTTACTTGCCAACTCAGGAGTGTGACATTAAAGGCCTAGTTACCGTTAAACCATTGATTTGTGTTGGCCATCATATTTTGTGAGCTTATGTATAATGAGTGGACAATATTCATGAGTTTTACCACTCTATAGTAAATAGTGCTTAGGGTAATCTTGTTTTGGTCAGAATTCCAAGTGTTAACATTTCATTCATGAATAATTGTGTATACGTTTGTGGAGAACATGGTTGTAAAGCACACAAAACTGTATCAAGAAATCATGAGATAATTAACAAAAAAGTGAAATTTCAATCTCACAAATTTTATAACTTAACAGTATCAGGTATATTGTGTGACAGGATTTCATGTTTATTTTGATTACATTAAAGGAGGACATCATGGTTCATATTCACATTAACTAACAACCTTTTTATTTGTTTATTCTGACTCATACAGTTGCTATAGTGAAAACAGTAAACTTACAGGTGTGTTTGTTGATTAGTAGTTATGTGTTAAGAGTTCAGTAGACGGTAATTGTATTGATAAGATTAGTGTATGACAGGCTCTTAGTACAATCAAATGTTCCTATAAGAAATTGATAGAATGAATAGGAGAAAGTCAAGCTTATAGATAGTATTAGGGTTGAGCATGTACACATAATGTAGACAGGTTTTTCATTAGATTATGTACCGAAGATTGAAAGAGATGTTTAAAAGGAGAACACATCCAATTTAAAACAATAATGAGACTGTAGAAATTGAAATATAAAACTGTCTATTACACTAAGACTCCTACACACATGTACTGTAATCCGGAATCTCTGCCAAGAAACAACTCACAACAGTAATTCCAGCTACATGTACTATACACACTAAGATTCATTTTTAATTGGGCAAAATAAAACAGCTCCAATGTACTTTTGTTGGTATCGGTATCAATTTTAATGTGCAGTCTTTATGTAGGACGGTGATGGTAAAGTAAAACATGTTGGCATGGTTACCTTTAACTATACACACATGGCAACCAAAGGATCAAACAACTGGGTCCATTAGAGCAGGGCATGGGTACATTAACCAGGGCATTTGGATGCCATAGACTGTAAATATCACTACACACCCACAACCAGATCAGACTTTCTTATCATAGTCCATACTGCAATCTCCACTTGTAAGTTTTATGTTTTGAAGGCTTAATGCAACACTGCTGTAATTAGATTTAGAATAATGGTGAACATAGAGCAGTTTTGCTCTAGGACTGTATATAATCTTCATGCAGTCAATGTTGCTACTTAATATGCATCCAAACTACCCATCTTGTTTTGATAATGTCTGTTCATAGAGTAGACATTTTGAATGAGGGTTTATTTGCTATATAAATACTTAGCCAACCCATGTACAATATAGACATACTGCCTTACTCAAGCTTCTGTTCATGTATCAGGATCAGGTGCTATATTGAGAGTGCAACATTGTCCTATCCACTTATTAAACTTTGTTGGAGTTATCATGGTTTTGCAGTGAATCTCAAAAATGACATAACAAGGATGGGCAAGTATCTATGTTATACAGGTACTATATAAATTATGGTTTTAAATTAATTTTGTAAAAAGGAAGTTTGTGCAGAATGTGAAGTGAAATGGTAGACACTTTCATTCATCAAACTTAGAAACTTGGTAAAAAGGACTGGGGATTATCGTGTCAAAGGTGTATTGTTATTTTTCGTTGACATATGAATCTGGGTTAGGTATTTTGACATTTTATATTCAATTATGACATATGATACTGACTACAGTTGAGTGAAGGGGTTTGTATGTGTAGGAAGTATAGAGTTCAGTCTCATCAAAATATTGAAAAGGCAGTGAATTAGAAAATGGTATTTATGTGTTTGAGAAGATCTTACAAGTTTATGTTTTATTCTCAGCTAATTTGTTTTCTTAATTGGCAAACTCCAAATCTTTAAAATTAAAATGAAATACATGTATAATTAACAAGCTTTAAACTGGTTATGAAAGGATACTGGATGGCACTCATACTTTTAAAGAATGTGTTTCATGTTTGGTTGATTGGTACATACATATATGACATTTGTGTACAAGTAAATTACAGAATTAGACAAGAGTGTTTCAATGAATTGTTCTTTGACATGAATAACACCAAATAACATCAGATTGTGTCCCTTTATGACTGACACTGCAAGTTCATGAGAAGTAAAGGATAATAGTCACAACTCTCAACCCATTGATTTATGAGGTTGTAGGTCAAGGTCACAGTAACCATGAAGGTCATAGTAACCATGAACACAGCAAGAAGCAAGTGAATGCTCGTTAGTGTTGGTAGGAAGGTTAACCATCAATTGTAAATAAAACTTTCTACATTCAAGTCACTGTCAGGGTCATACATATACACATCTCATACATTTCTCAAATATATTGAGTTAGAAACTGATTTTCTCCATGATTGTTGAACTTATCTCATACCACTAAGAAGGGCAAACACATTACAAAACTAATTCTCTTCCCAGAATGTTCCCCACTGTAAATGCAATTCACTGTCATAATTATAATTGATCTGAAAATTGTTTCACAATGATTTATCCATCAGTTCAAATTCACCTGCAAACTTCTCAGACATGCTGTGTAAGCATTCCAGAAACTTGGAAACTTATAACTTAAACAGTTCCAAGGATTAGAACAGATCCATCTGACTGCCAACAGTGTAGATATATGTTTTAGATATCCTACTGTTTAACATGAGTGTTATATAATGGCTTGCATTCTGCTAGTTCTATTGTCTTTACTTCATGTTGTGTTTGATATCCTGAGTTTTCCACTGGATTTTTGTGTGTAAAACTGCATTAACTATTTTATGTGGATTTCTGATGTTTTAGTGTTCTATGCTTCATTGTTTTTGTTAACACATAGCACAGTGACCTTGAACTTCATGTTTACTGTTCTTCTCATTACAGACCTATGTGAATGAGACCCGTATCCCAGAGCAAGAGTATGTGATATTAGAACAAGAGGACCACCTTAGATTGGGACATGATCATATCCTTTATACAACACATGTTTCAAAGGAAACTGGTATAATTTCCTTCTTATTTTATATGTTCTGAGGATACTGTCTGTAACAGTTAATTGTTTGATTAACACTGCAGATGTTGTTGAGTGCAGTTGACAAGACTGACAGTACAGTATTCAATGAGCTCAATACACACATTTGTTCTTGTTTGATTTCCAGTGGTAGTCATTACCAATCTTCTGCCCATACGGCCATAGCGGTTCATTTTAAGCCTGATTTCACCTTAAGAGAGGAAGGGTCAGCATTGGATAATGTCTTTAGAAATCTGTAATGATCTGTAGCAAGTCAGTTGGCTGGGATAATAAATTAGCCCTCAGGGTAAAGCTTATTGAATCCTTGTGTATAATGGGATTAGAACAACACTTGAGATCTGTAGATAGAAGTGTTTGCTTTGATTTCTTATATAACTGTTTCTGATAGTTTCCACTTTGATATTTAAGAAGAATGGGGAGGGAGGGGAGACAATGGTTTGTATGGGCAACAACAATGGAAAGGATTATGGTTAGGTATATTTATAACTAAGTTTTCAAGTGGTGATCTGGATTGATAGAAGTGGTACTTTGAACTCTCTGCCATATTCTTTCCTTGGGTGTTGAATAAACCATCAAAGACCACTGTAACACAATGTTTATTTCTCCTTAACCCCCTGGCACATTCTATAGTATTCAAGATGGAGAGATGTCCTGAGGAAATATGTGACGACCAGGAGGAAAGGGAGGTAATCTTCTCTCAAACCTCCGCCACAGAAACAGAATCTAACCCCAACCTTAGTAGCCTTGACAACAGTGAACTTCCGTCCTGGGCCAGTCGACACAGCCACTCGCAAGATTTAGAGAGCTCCATGCTTGCAGAATGCGAGGTGAGCATTATGGGTTATCTACCCCATTTGGCATGAAGATTGCAGGCTAATTTAGCATTGCTATCATCCTTATCATCATCATCATCATCGTTGTTGTCATCATCATCTTCATCATCTTCATCATCAAACACCTTAAAACCACCTCACTAAGGCACTTTGCACATATTGACTATAACACCTGCTACCTCTATGCACTGCTCCTTTGGATGTTAAAGACAGGTTCAATGTCAGAAAGCATCAAAGACCATGTTTTGATAATTCAGATAAATGCCCGATACAGATTTTGCTGATTTGGATGAAAGAAGGAAACAGGTTAATGGAGTCTCTGACATATTAACACAGGTTATTGTGAAGGTTTCCATTTATCTGCATGTATCAATAGACAGTATCAGACCATCAGTGGTTCATGAAAATAATGAGTACCGGGGTGTACATCAGGAAAGTAAAGTGGCAGTGTTGTAGATGTGAGTGGATTGTTAAAAGTATCAGACACGTGGAGTGCAAGATAACTAGTCTAGTTAATCAACAAGTTAAAGTAAGAAGCTAGGCTGTCAGATCTCCAGACAAGTGGCTTATTGTAGCATGCATGTATGGTTGATTTGATGAGTTATAGTTTCACTGAGTTTGAATAATCAGTAATTATCTATCAGTCTGTCTTCTGGTTGAGTTTGGTGAAAGAGTGTGCTCTTGAGATTATGTTTGCAAAACATCACAGTCCTTTCTGTTTCTTACCTACACAAATACTGAAAAGTTGGACACTCTTAATTATTTATGCATTACATTACATGAAAGGTGCCAGCACTAAGCACAATAAACTACTTTATAAGGCCACACAAAATAAGGGTTATATCTCTAGACTTATAGTAGTATACATAGTACTACTGCACAAATAGGAGACACATTTTCCAGACATTTTATTGTCATTTTAATGTCTTATGTCTGTAAGTATAACTTCAAATTGAGACATTCTCAGGAGTGGTGTTTGCTGTTTATGACCAGTAAACCAAAATCTATATGACTCAAAATATCTTACTGTTGAAGTAATGAAACAAGACTACGTGTACATGTACATACAGATTAAGAGTCTCAGTAGCTAATATGTCCCTGTACTGAAGTTAAAGAGAGTAGATTACTATATAGAGTTACATCAACAAAGAGACAAGATACACGTAAATGACAGGCTTACACTATTTCACAGATTAATACTTGTCACAATTAGTAGTCAGCTGTACAGTTAGATGTCAGTGTGTAGCCATTGTGTCACACTAAGTTTTTAGTTTAAGAATTTGAGACCAAACTGTTCTAACAGTAAATGCACAGCCACATCTTATACAAGTTCAATCCTGATATTCTGTATTTGAATCCTGGAGCATTTCACATAATGCAAACATATCATATTTTATTTAAATAATAAAGTTTTCAATTTGTATCAAATTAAGATTGATTCCCTAATGTGTTACAACAAGATAACTAGTTGGAATCGCGTCCATATTTAGATTCCCATAACAGAGAGTAACAAGCTGATTTAATTACTGGTACTTTAATTATACCTCTGCCCATTTCTCACTCATTAGGGACTGGTTCAGCTATCGATGATCATAGTTGGATTATATGACCATGATGATATAGTTAAAGACTGTCGTTAAATACACAAAAACATCACACATTTCTAGCGTATGATATAAGAATGTTCAGTTATATGAAAATATGGATTCAAAATAGTTTGCCAAGCTATGCTAAACTTGTTATGAACTACTAGATACATAGGATGGTTTTACACTGAGTCTGTGACATGTGATCGGTCACTATGTAAGTAAGGTGATAAATAACACATTATGATATGAATCAGCGGAATTATAACCAGTATGGATTAGTGAGCCGTCAACAATCAGAGCCCAAGTACTTGTACCATGACTATTTACTTCAAATACTACCCTCGTAATACCATACTGGTATTGTTTCACTCTGTTTAACACAATGAAATCAGAAAATACTCCGCAATTATGGTTTATAATGGTTTAAAAGATCGGTTTGACCCATGTGAAGTTATAAAGAGATTTGTAAGGCAATAGGATATAAACAGCTGGTGGATTTACTATTTCAGGTATGATTTGTTTGAGGGTTAGATTGAATGATAACAAATATAACTGATACAAATTGTATAAAAAGATTTGTTAATTAAAATGAGTATTGTAGGAAAATTCTTTAATCCGGTGTAGTATATGTTGAAAGGTTTAAAGTTGTGATTCTAATTTTGAGGTAAATATTATTAAAATGTTAAAAGTCGCTACAAATGAAACATCCACCTTGCATTGAACCATTTGTACTTGGATAGCGCTTGAAATCTATAATAACAATGACGAACAATTTAACAGACAAGATTTTCTCATACAGTTCAGCCTTATCATTTGATATATTGACTTCGTAATGACTACATATCATTTTTTATATGTGTTAAATTGAATTTATTATTTAACAGTGAAATGAAGGTCTATTATGTTACACAAGTGTTAAAGCAAGGTATTAACATCAAAACAATGTGACTTAATTACATACTCGAATTTAGAAACACGCAATCACATTTATTGCAAGTCTACCTAGGCGCGTGGGTCAAGATAGAAATTGTCATAGAAAAACATGTCTGTTAAATTGTTGGTCATTGTTATTATATATTTCATGTGCTATCCAAGTACATATTGTTGACTGCAAGGTAGTTGTTTCATTTGTAGCAACTTTTAAAATTTGAACATATTACCTCGAAATTAGAATCACAACCTTTAATCGATCTACAGACATAGAACAACACAGACCAATATTCTTGGCTCCACAAACGTCATTGCTTCGGTACAATTTATAGTCTAGTGGTAAAACACATGTTGAAACATAAGATGCAAAATTTCACAACAAAACTATAAATAGCAATGTTAATAAATCGTACAAGCTTTCTTACTTCATTATGATAATTATGTAGGATTTCAAGCATGAACTCATAATAAAACCTATATTCTAATAGTTGAAATAGCGGAAGAAAAAATCCTTAAAGCATTTATTGCTCAAAATAATATTGCAAGGTACACACTTTATGACAGTTATACAGTAAATGTCTGATATGTCTGTAGGCAATGGCTTCAGGGACATGAGATTGTAAACCGTAAATGAGATATATGAACATTGTTTGTATCTAAAATATCAAATTATACAATAAGTAACCTGGATCTATAAACATTGGTAGTTAAAACAAAGAACTTTAAACAATAGGCTTTGGTCAAACTTATTGAATTCTGATACTGTAATGTGAATGGAATTTTGTTTTAGTATGTGTACTTTGTTGAGAGCTTCTATCTACTTGGTACTCATATCTTTCTACAATATACACATTTATTGTCTGAATTTCAATTTTGTTGTTAAGACTACTGTTTGTGAGCTCAGCTAAATGTTGTCATATCATTTGCTGCTGTTTCTGTAATGATGTGGCTCTCCAGTATTGGTTAACTAACTTGTATATCCATTGACTTGTAAACTAAGACCTTGACCTTCAAATGATAACATTCTGCTAATAAAAAGGAGGACCCTTGAAATACTGCTAAAACCCTACACAGCTGATGGTTATAATTCTAAGAGTGTTGTGTAACTTGATTGCTTTAGACTTACTGTTGATTTAATTAAATTTGGCTAATATAATTAAATTATGGTTACTACTCTTAGTTTACAACTGTTTCTCTGTACACTAAACTGAGCAATGTGTGGGCCCCAGATGACACAGGGGACAATCTTACATCTACTGTTA
>ENA-OREC01001555-OREC01001555.1-marine-metagenome-genome-assembly--contig:-NODE-1555-length-11752-cov-13.998972_pt1 | contig 11752 bp, 2 predicted proteins | sample MGYA00248626_ERZ508543 | MGnify/ENA primary metagenome ERZ508543 (study PRJEB26211, sample SAMN05518279) | marine metagenome | isolation source: Puget Sound, Washington, USA | host: Bankia setacea... | reverse complement strand
CACTCAGCTAAGTCTGTCCAAATCTTTCATCTATAGGAACATCATTCACCACTCAGCTAAGTCTGTCCAAATCTTTCATCTATAGGAACATCATTCACCAGAACAACCATAAGTCTAACATACAACAAATAGGATTCCAAATATCTCTTCAGCTTAAAAAACTAGGCTTTATATGTCCATGGATTTATAGTTGTATATGAGACCTCTCTTCACCTTTGAACTCACAAGACAAAAGTAGAATAGCCCTATACTGGTATGTAAAACATTTATTGAGGGATGAAAAGGACAGCCTTCTAGGTGCTCATGAAAAAGGAAGCAAATAAAACCCTTTGGCATTTACCCCTTGATGAGTATGGAAGGTCCTTATTCAAAAGAAAAACAAAACTGTGCTCTAAATTCTTGTCCTGACGAAAAATAATTCCAATGTTTAACGACAAGTTAATGGTATAGGATCATGATGGTTGCCTGATATACAAATAAGTAATAATGGTTCACTCCTAGTGTCTGATTTCTTGCCTGACGTTGAACTGTTTGAAACGTCACAGTAACACCCAGCATAGTTACAATGGTTAGCAACTAGGTTAACAAAGATGCCTCCGTCTATAAGCATGATGTGTCCCTGATACTTGGCTGATGTCTTGTCTGGTTCTCATCCTACCACGCTTGTCGGTCCTTGAAATTAACAAATATATCACTGCTCCATTCGATGGCTAACTTTTAATCTGATGTGCTGCAGAGGGGAAGTAGTACACATTTGTAACTAAGAGAAATAGGTGATTGTAGGACGAAGGCTGCTAGATTTACAACTATTGATTGATGAATTGATTGATTGATTGATTGATTGATTGATTGATTGATTGGATATAACGCTTAAATAATCTTCCCTGTTCTCTTTTACAATTTTCTCTGCAGTATTTAACACCCAAAGTGCACAATATTGACTTTAATTTCGAAGGATTTATGAGGAACCAGTTTTCTGACATAGTGTAATATCCTTTTAAAGATGTAGTTTGGTTGTCAGAGTTTGTGATAGGTATGCATCAGTTATGACAATTTTATATGTTTACAAGTGTATGTTATTTCTTGTTAAGATGTAATCTAAATGACAGCTATATTAACAAACAATGTTGGATGTATTATGTAGATCATTCAAAAGTTTATCTTATTAGTAAATTTCTGCTATTAAAGGACCACTCCAGACTAAGAATAGTTTGCCGTGTAGCCTTTGCTTGGTCCAAAACAGCTTAACATCATCTATACATGTCTATTTTAGTTCCTTTGTGACACGAGTAAATCTTCTTATAAGTTTACACTAGAATCTGTCCTTAGAACCAACCAGTACTAATCAATCAGAGTAAAGTTTCTTGCTGAAGGAAACCACAGGGACCCAGGTTTTAAACTCTCAAATACAGAGTTATAGTAAAGAAAATGTAAAAGGTTTAAATGTTCAAGTATTCTTTGAGCTATGTTAGTTTACATTTTGTAGAAGGTCCAAGGCACAGTAAGCTTCAAGGTGATCCCCAGCCAGCGTGGTCTGGTACCTAGGGAACGTTACGAGAACAACAATCACAAGGAGGTGGGTAGCGACAGGCTCAGATAGGCGGGGCTTAGAAACAAAGGGAGACAACTATCTCACTATTGTACTGTCTTGTCAGTTATGTGCTCCCAGTGGTCAAATATTGTACAACAAGTACCCAATATTTTCCAAATCATGTTAACATTAAAAAAATCTAATAAAAATAAAGTTCCATGAACCGTAATATGTACAGAACAATTATTACATAGTTTACTGTATTTTACATATATGACATGTTGAGGAAAATTTGGGTTCTGGTTGCTATGGTGATGGATTTGGTTGCTATTGAAACTCAGAATGTGCATACAAACTTAAATTGATCAAAACCTTTTCTTGATGATGTCTTAACCTGTTGAAAAATGAAGCTATTTTAGTCATAAATAATTTTTTGGAAATTGCTGACTGACAAAATTTCTGTTTACAAAACAATCGAGTTTTCGTATAGTTACCAAATCCATGAACCAGGAAATTGTGTCACCATGTTTTTCTTCCCTCCAGGAACGATGTTGTAAATACACCCTGTTTATTGTGATAGTCAATTTTGCCATTGTTGTACTTTTCTCTCACTCTTTCACAGCGATCGTGCAGCGGTTTAATGGCCCTGAAGATTGTTCCTAGCAATCAGGTGCCCGTCCCGCACTGCGAGGTATAAACAACCAATCAAATAGCTGCAATCCACACTTTGACCCCTTTTTGAAAATAACTAACCCCCCAGTTTTTGACCCTGCAACCCTTTTATGTTTGTCTTAATGAGTTGTGTTTATATACTCTTGACTTTCATTGCATTGCTTTGGTACTTAGCATCATGGGTGTAATCTATAGTGTCTACTATCACTGTATTTAGCCAAAAGAAACAACATCACTGCTAATTTGTTAAATAGAAGATTCAAAACTAACCAATGACAGAATTAGAGCAGAGCATTGATCTAATGTAGAAATAAGGCAGTCTGGTCCTGTGCCTTATTCAGAACCAGAATTTAAGATCAGTCTCAAATCTAAAAATGAAATAAAAAACTAAACTATTTCACGTTATCTGTTATAAGAGAGCTTCAGGATGTTATTTAGTGTCTTGGAAAACATACATTCAAAAGTTAATAAACATCATAGCTTTCATAAAATTCCAAAGAAACTGAAATTTAGACGCAAGACCATCTTGATCCTTGTCTGAAAACCACGGTTGACCAGGAGACTTCACACATGTAATCCAGACTATGCCATGAAAGTTTATCACAAACAAATATTGCACTTTGCTTACTCCTTACACAAGATATTCCAAATGAGAAAAGTACCTGAGTTGTGAGATAGATTGATTTATTTGGTATCTAAAAAGTATTACGCTTGATTGGGGAAAAGTGCATTCAATAATGGAAAAAATAATGAGTTGAGTTTGTCCAGCTATCCTGCTTTACTGTTGATATTACGAGTATTACTGGTAGTTTAAATGGCTGTTTAGATCATTGGGTCTGTTTAAAGAAGCTCTGTATTAAATATAGAACTAGTAATTTAGTGAACATAGCTAATGCCTTGCTAAATATTATTGTAAGGACTTAAATAGCACCTAAGATATCGCTTTAACAGCAATATAGAGCAAAGCACACAACCAGGGTGAATGTGAAAGGGTTCTTAGCAATATAGAGCAAAGAACACATGGTTCTGTCTGCTTCTTCATACAATAGCACTTAGAACCATTTCACCTCCACCCCACAAAGTGTTCCTTTGATATCTCTTCATGTTAGAATTTAAAATGTATTGATCTAAAAAAAAAATGCAAATTGATACAGTAATTATTTTTGTTTGCCACAAGTGATATTTGCCTTTTCTGTGTTACCATATTGATCTTTGCCTTTTCTGTGTTACCAAATTCACCTCTATCAAGACAGTATCACTTGTTCTGCACTTATACTTGGAGCAATTTGCTTGTCAATTCAAAAAAGTTTATATCTATTGTTAAAGGTGAATTAAACCTGAAATAAATTGAATTTAAACGCGTCTAAGAATAGATGAATATTTAACTTACTGAAGGAGTAGATAGACATGTTGCTTGTTCCTATAGCAGTTACATCCCTTGATATAAGTATTCAATAGTCACATTGTTGCTAAGTATTTAAGCAATGCACACTTTAGTTTATAACCTGTTCACATGCAAAACTATACAATATATCCACCAAAACTGTACAGGTGAATTTGGGCTTTTTGTTTGTCCTTGTAAAAATACATATCCTCAATATTTAATTTGTTTTTGTAAAAGTATACGTGTATATCTATATACCTATAATAATATTTGCCCACAAATGTTAGGGCTTAAATTATTTTCATTTAATTAGTTACAATCCAACTTTGTATAGTATAACTAGATAAATGGGAATTCCCTTGGGTTTGGGCTCATCAAATATTTCCCACAAAAGCCTTAAAGCTAGCATGTTAGTTTGTTTGGGGCCCCACCCTTGCCACGTTTTGCAATGTGTGATTCCGTTTCTCTTTTCTTGTTTTGCAAGTTCTGTTTCTGTTTAAAAGTTGAGATATGAAACCAAGACTGTTTGATGTGATATTAGACCAAGAAGCAGTTAAACCGTTCTTGCTTTCATTTCTCAAACTGCAACTAGATAGGTGAAAGCCAAAGAGTTTAAATCTTAGTGCTATTAAATATACAAGCAGATAGAACACTTTAGCATTCACCCCTCAACTTGTTTCTTCAGCCTAAATCCTTCAGCCAATTATCTAATAAACAAAGCCTATTCTATTATGTTCTGGTCTCTGATAATGACTGAACAACTTCCTTTAGCCCTGTGCTGTGTGTGAGTGCATCATGTTGATTCTTTAACAACTATTCTGCATTATTCTTTGAACTCTTTGCATCAGTGTTCCAGTCATTTCTATCATTATTTGACTCATTTTGTGTATGCCTTTGTTTTTCATCATTTGCAATGCCTATATCAAGGGTTGAATGGAAGACTGTTGTAACGAAATATGAAGGGAGTTAACACAATGCCCTGTTTGACTCTCAAAATCAGAAAATTGATGTTTAAATGACAAACTGTAACTATATGTGAAATAAGGTGGTTACAACAGTTTTCTGTGAAACACTTGATAGAGAAATACTATTTATATACATTAGCTCAGCTTTTTTGAAAAATTAATATTAGAAAAAACACTTGAAAGCCAAACATTATTATGTAGTTGGGATTTATTTAAAAGTAGTTGTCTATGCATTTATTTCTCTAAAACAGAAACTTTTGGTAAACTAGAATTCAATTTGATATTGTGCTTAGTGGAAGAAGAAATGTCACAGCTTTCTGTTGATGATGACAAGGATGACGATGATTGAATGATGAAAATGCATTAAATTAGTGTAACTTTTTTGCCATTTATCCAAGTATTATTGTACATTTTATATTACTAAAATCAAGGCTCATCATGAACAGTTGCACTGTATTCCACTTTTTGTACCAAGTATAAATGTTCTAGACAAACTGAAGCAAATCTGTGGGCGATATCTGTGGACAGAATATTAAATTGAGACTGATGTCTCGGTTGCAACTGGATTCAAGTCTAGCATATTTATTTTGTAAATTAAATCGCTGCAACTAACAAATTGGATCTTCAATCGTGGCAAATAAGAGTTTTATCAGTTGCCTAAAGACTAAAAAGTTGGAATGATTGTAGCATACAAGTTTTATAATGTTAAAGGCCCACAACTAAATATGACAAGTTTTTAGATTTTTGTCTACTTTTTGCCCAATGCATCTCTCACAGATTTGGTTCAATTTGTTATGTTACTTATTTAGAAAGTATTAACTATTTTTGCTAGCTAAATGTGTTGGATGTGTCAATTTTCAATTCCATCTACTTTTGTTAAAGAAATTTAAACAGGAAACTTTGTACTATAACTACTTGAAAGAATCATTAATTATATATGTGCTATGAAACAATTTATAAACTTTGCCTGACAATGAATAATGTTGAACACTTAAGCTGTACTTGAATAGTCTGTTTTGTAAAAAAATCATGTTAAAAATAAATAATATTGTTAAAACTTCCTTCAATGACGCTTTACAAAGGGTTTCCAATTAATTTCCTGATCTATTTATTAACTGAGAAAGTCATTTGACTGTTAGAAGTTGATCAATAATTTACGGGTATATATAAGATTAAGATCATCATGTGTTCATAATTTAAACATGTATAAAACAATCAGATAACCAGACTTTTTTGTTGAAAGTTTACCTAAACAGCTGATGTATAATGGTTAAATGTTAACTGATGTGTGTTTGTTGTATTACAGATATTTGTACGAGCATTGTTTGACTACAGACCATTCGATGATGATTTAATTCCATGTAGTCAGGCTGGTATAGAATTCAAAGTCAGTGATGTACTCAGGGTACGTACTTACTCATTTGATGATGTTAGGACTGGTTTGGAAAATGTTTTTATTGGATATTTTTGGTGATATTGTATTCTGATAAATTATTAAAACCATGGCTATATTTAAGATAAATTGAAGATTGTCTATGAACAAGATATTAAATAAGTTGTCATATAATATTAACTTTTACGAAACATGTTCTGGAACAATTCTGGATCAAGTTTCCTTAACACGTTTCTTAAAAGTGTATAATTATTTTACAATGGGAACAACATTCATTTTATATTGTGACTTTTAAAGCATTTATGAGCTGCTACTTGGCACGTTTTTCAAAGGTTTCTTGTGTATTATGTCTCTCCGTTGTTGATAATCATGTAAGACAAAGATATTCCTAATGATTATACAGTAAAATCCAGCTTTAAGACTACCCCAAAATAAAGACCACTCCACTATCAAGACCACCATTTTAAAGTCTCATTTCATTGACTTTTTCTTTATTTTAACTCAATAGTAAGACCCCCCACTATACAGAGCATTTTTCCTCAGACCAAGCGGAGGTCTTGATAGCAGAGTTTTACATTTGAAACCAGATTAGTTATGTGATAGAATCGCATCTTTGTTATGTTTGTAGGTTATTAGTAAGGAGGACACAAACTGGTGGCAGGCACGGCGGGTAGAAGCCCTTATCAGTGAACCTGCAGGGCTCATACCTTCACCAGAACTACAAGAGTGCAGAGCCATGACCCTTGCACAGGAACGAGCTAAACAAGAACATTCCGGTATGTAGGGGGTAGAATTACAAGCTTGTTTCTTTAGGCACAACCAGTTGCTCATGTTTGTAATTGAGATGCTAGAGAGCAGCATTGTTATCAGGATTTCTTGGTTAACAAAATATTGAAAGAAAAGATTAATTTTTCTTGAAGAGAAGATGGTTCATATTGTGATAATATCCGAAAATATAAAACAGGACATCAGTGTTGTAAGATAGGTTAAAGGTTGATATTCTTAGTCCATGGTTTGTCAAATAAACACTCAAGTTTGCATTACTGCGGCTCTATTTTGACCTAATTTTAATCATTACGTTAATAAGTTCACTGAAAATTTACCCTTGGTAGCACTTTATCATCCGAAAAAGGTCTTCCCTACCTTGGCCTATTCTCCAATTTAGATCTATTTATAGCTGATGGTATCAAAATAAATCTGCTATAAACTTTTGATGCAAATATCAGACTTACAAATGAGATATAAAGCTATAAGATATATGGTTCTACTATTTCACTTACAGTACATTGTTCGTGGTTTGGTAAGAAGAAGAAGGACAAGTACCTAGCTAAACACAACGCTATATTTGACCAGTTAGAAGTGAACACATACGAGGAGGTTGTACGTCTACCTGCCTTTGTTAGGAAAACTTTAGTCTTACTAGGTGAGTGCAAATGTCCGCTCTTTGATTCATTCTAGCAGAACTTAGGGGCCATGAAAATGTCAGTAATCTGTGAACCCTTTTTGGTAGAATGTGTTATTTAGAATGGTTTAATTCACATCTCTGTGTTATACAGAAAAGTTCATTTTTACTTGCAAAGAATGGCTTTAGTTTAGTATTTGTTTGGTAATCCAGAAATAGATATATGATTAAAATATATGTGAGATGCTCTATACTTTGTTAAATTTGGGGAACATAGAAAGGAGAAAAATGTAAGACTTTTGATTATTAAGTGTACATTTACAGAATGAATTATATGTATACTGTGTAAAAGTCTGAAGATTAACAAAATCATTTTCTGACACATTCTTCATTCTGCAGTCTCATTATGTTTATATTTTGTACCATTTTGTTTTGTATTTCTAGGTGCTCATGGTGTTGGTAGACGACATATAAAGAACACACTCATTACTACACATCCTGATAAATATGCATACCCTATTCCACGTAAGTGTTACATATAGCAGCTTACATTGTCATTTTACACAATACTTTATTAAATGACTATCATTTAATAACTAAATAATATTAATGAATCTGTCCCAATATTTATTTCCTTTGAGCATGATTGTTTTTTATGATATTTTTTTTCAAACTACACATTCTTTCAGATTGATGTCATGGAGTGATTGTCTCCCTTGTATATTTGACAAGACTGAATGATTGCTCTCCCTTTACTAAATCCAGTTATACCATAGTTTCAAGTTTTCAAGTTTACTCTGCATTTCACTTTCTTTTTATTGTCTTTCTTTCAATCATTTTAAACACTTGAACATTTAATATTTACTCCCCACAGACACAACCCGTCCACCGAAGCTCGCAGAAGAGGATGGCAAGAATTATTACTTTGTATCGCATGAGAGAATGATGAGTGATATTTCTGCCAATAAATACCTGGAGTACGGCACACATGAGGACGCTATGTACGGTACCAAATTAGAAACAATCAAACAAATACACGAAGTCAACTTAATGGCCATACTAGATGTTGAACCACAGGTAAAGAATTTAAAGGTTATGTCTAATTCTCTATTTTCAAATTTTAAGTTTGTAAGACTTTGCTCCCTCGATGGGTAGGTATTTCTATAATGTGTCTATATAATTGTAAAATATTTGAAATAGTGTTTTCTTTAAATGTCAAGGACAATAATATATTTCCATGTTAACATAATATTAGACTTTCCTATAACATATAAAAATGCTTCAGTGCTTTGACAATCAGACTGTGCATGTCTACATCAAACAGTAAACATGGTAGTTGTTTATTTTTTTAAATAATGAAAATACCTACCCAGGGAGAGAACTCATGCAAATGTATGCACTAATAAGGCAACCTGGGACCTAATAGTGAATCAGTCTTAATAGTGAATCAGTCCTTATAGTGAATCAGTCTTAATAGAGAATCAGTCTTAATAGTGTATCAGTCTTAATAGAGAATCAGTCTTAATAGTGAATCAGTCTTAAATGTGAACCAGTCTTAAATGTGAACCAGTCTTAATAGTGAATCAGTCTAAATAGAGAATCAGTCCTAATAGAGAATCAGTCTTAATAGAGAATCAGTCTTAATAGAGAAACAAGTTCTTATATTAAGTGGTCTTAATTGGGCAATGTTGCTGTATTTGAGTGTAAACTTATTTTATGATGACTTTCAGGAATAGTTTCAGTTACTCTACCATGTTTGATTTCACAAATTTACTTCAGTCTAAAGTACAGAGTGTCTTGTAAATTTCAGGCATTAAAAATTCTTCGGACAAGGGAGTTTTGTCCTTTTGTAGTATTCATAGCAGCCCCTACTATACGACCTGCTCAAGAGGTATAACACCAGGGGCCACGCAGAGAATAGCCTTGACCCCCTCCTCCTCAGCCCCTAATTTCGTTGTGCATCATGAATATTATTTTTATAACAAACATATTTTTGTTTTTATGTTATAACCTTTTCTCAGATATGTAACTGTGCTTTTGCTTCCTGATTAGTTAGAAAAAAGTTTTTAAGAGTTTCTAGCATTGGTAAAAAAAATAACATTTTCATGTGTTCAGATCATAGAAAATGTTGGAAATAGTAGCATGGGGTGTTGAAAGTCATGAATCTCTTTTCGACCAACTCTGTAAGTACCACAGCAGGTTGTAGTGTTCTCTGAACTGGTTCATTTCCTTTGGGTCAATTTTTTTCTTTTTTAGATTTTTATAAGGCTGTGAAATTCTTCTTGGGCTGAAAGTCAAAGTTATAAGTACACCCAATTGTTTGTATATGATCAATAATCAATATTTGAGGGCTGCATGAAAATGGGATAGACCAAAATTAATACGAAGTTTGGGAGCAGAATTTCAGCAAAAGTTAGCACCCATATATCTGAGAAAGGTAACTGCTACTATGTAATACAGATACCTGGCATGCTGTGATACCTTTCATATGAATTGTCTTTCTCCTTTGACAACATGACCTGTGGATTGGATAAATATTTTAATTTACAGGAAGCCCAATGTCAGATGTAAGGTAGATATTGAAAAGGGTTCTGAGTGATATTGAATATAAAAATCAGTTTGAAACCTTTCACATTTACCCATTGATGATCAAATTATAACTATGTCAGCTAATGGGGGTTTGATCTTATGAAATATAAGGGAAACCAGTATAACTTATGAAGGCAAAACATTTTGAAACACTTGTTCAATTCCGGATTAAGATATTTACAAACTGCAGGGCTTATTGTCATTGTTATATAAATTTTAGTTATGATATGTGAGAATGTCCATAATAGTTTCTGTTCAAAGGTGCATAATTTAGTTTTCAGACATTTGTGCTCATTAACTTGAATGTCCATATAACCATAGAAATATTGAGAATTATGTGAAATGTGTTCATTGCAAGTACTGTGGAGTCATTTATTTACATGGGTGTAATATTTCGTGTTTTTTTTTCAAAAATAGAATTCTTTGTGTTGGTTTATCGATTTCTTTGATTTTGATTCATAATTTAGTAAATAAAAAAAAGTGCCCCACGTAATATAATGATTGCACAGTTTGTGATTTTTCTATGAGTATTCATGCATGATACGATCATCATTTGTATTATGTTGTTTTATTTTTCCATTTCTAACTAACATTTTGTATGTTCGTAGACTTTGTACAGCAACATAGATATCAGCCTTCTTGTGCAGAATTACATGCTTTATTTAACCATTTTAGTTTGGAGTCATTTCAGAATGTATTTTGAACCCATGGAATATTATTTGTTTTCACCTTAGTTATATTTTGGAGTTAAACCATTTATTTTCTACCAGCATGTGAATGTGTTTTTGACTATCTTTGTGATTACAGGCCCTCAAAGTGCTACGGTCGGCAGAGTATGCTCCCTTTGTTGTTTTTATAGCGGCCCCTAGGGCTCTAGACCTTCAGTTAGCAAACGCTTCCGGAATCGATGTAAGTTTCACAAATCAGTACTTACTACCTCTCTTACTACATGGACTTTTCTCTAAATTAAAACAGACTCTATAAGCGAGTGTCCTACATCTGATTCTCCAGGCTTTCTTAATGTTGTAAACTGTACTCATGATCTTCCTTTCACACCTCGTTAACTCTTCAAATTAGCACTTGTTGTAGTGATTTCAAGTAAAGCTTAACAATTAAAACACCAATTTATAAACAGTATTTGTTTCTGAGTTTGTGAACTTTACTTACGGTTTTTTGCCAAGTAAAACCTCAGAATTGTTAAAATTAGAAAAGAGTTGGCCATATTTCACAGGGTAAACGGGATGTGGTTCTTATCGCTTGATTTATGTAATTACAACTTTCAATTTATCATTTAGTTTGACAAAGGCTTGGGTATCAAAGTAAGTTTTTAAGTAAAAGATATTGTCACTTTTTTATTCTAATTATAAAACAAACGTTAAAGCGTTATCACCTGTGTTCATAACTTAGCCATAGAATCCTGAAACAGCTGACAAAAAACAAACAATGACGGCTATTATTTATTTTATTTCTTCTTCAAATTTTCATTATATATCTCATTTTTGCTTCTTTTCATGCTCCCCAAAGGGGGAAGCATATAGTCACCGCTTTGTCTGTCTGTCACAGAACCTTGTCCGGCAAATAACTTAAAAACTACTGTTGCCATTTAAATCAAACTTGGTATATAGATAGATGGCAATGAGGGGAAGTGCTGTGCACAAGAACCATAATCCTACACTATATTTACATAGTTATCTCCCCTTAACCATTTGTTTTTTTTCATAATGGATTCCTGTCTTGGTCATATCTTGGAAAGTACAAAAGGGATTGAAATTAAACTTGGTACATACATAGATGTTAATGAGAGGAAGTGCAGAAG
>ENA-OREC01001554-OREC01001554.1-marine-metagenome-genome-assembly--contig:-NODE-1554-length-11756-cov-12.310643_pt1 | contig 11756 bp, 6 predicted proteins | sample MGYA00248626_ERZ508543 | MGnify/ENA primary metagenome ERZ508543 (study PRJEB26211, sample SAMN05518279) | marine metagenome | isolation source: Puget Sound, Washington, USA | host: Bankia setacea... | reverse complement strand
TATGATTCACAGAGTTTCAAAATGATGAAAATAAGTTAAGTGATAATATCTTTTTGTTTGGTAATTACGTGCCGAATTAGAGTTATATGAATACATGAAACTTGGTTTAAATACGATACCTCACATCTTGTCCGACCGCAAAGATAACTGTAAGTGTTTTAACTTTGATAACACTGCTATAAATTATTGTATAAGATCATTAGTCACAACACAAATATATACCTTGACTTTAAACTCGTGGTGTAGCCCGTCTGCTAAACCTCCAGTTAATAAAGTGGCTACCCGTCTGTCTGATTCGTTAATGACTTTCAATCACAAATATACCATACTGTCTTGTCATTCACTTAAAGGGACATAGGTGTTTTTATTTTATTGCAACTGTTGTGTTTACAACGAAAACAAAACATCGCACATTAAACACTTTAAAACTTAAATGTTAAAATCAATAAAGGCTTTCATAAATACATATACGACTGTGCAGTTAAATATTATAACTGTCTTAGATACACTGCTGTAATAATATTTATATAGAAAACACACTTTAACACTTGCTAAATGCTAAGTTGAATCCTTTGAAAGCTTGAGATTCAAAAACGTACTGAAATAACTGAAGAAGACGGCGTCTTTTATAGGTGTGGCCGAGGTAATCGTGAAGGCAGACGTGAATGCAAAGAAGATGGACAACAGCTACCGGTAACAACATTGTGGCCTTTGTTACAGTCTATATACTAGTATGTGTAGTCCTGTCGAATAGTGTCCATATTCTACTACAGTTATTGTTGTTTTAGCCAAATCTCGAGACATCACTTGAACACTGTATTATGTTTAATAGAGATCATATATGTCTTTTTCTATGTTGTTTGTTCTATTTCTGAAAATAACTTGTTCATTGTATATATATGTTATAGTATGATGATTTCTCTCCGAGTTAGAGCCTTTGTGTTGTTCTTTCAAATGTACTAGGTACTAGCAGCTAACTCAGTTCGTATTTTAGATGTATCGTCCTTTCATTCAGGTTCTTCAGCATACTATGCCACCAATGATGCTCGCTCTCTTTCACCAAACACGGACTTGATGTTTGAACCATTTGTATAACATTCGACAATATGTTATACAGTGTGTCTTTTAATTCTAGTGTAGACAACTATAGTTCGTCAAATAAACAATATAATTGTATATAATTGGTCCGGTGATATGAAGATGTACAGGCCATCTTTTAAATACAACTAAAACATAGCACACACATTGTGTTGTTTACTATAGGTTGGTCACGTAATATATCTCATCAGTGTGCCTCGTCATTAGATGTTGAAATAAGATTGTTGAGTTCTTTGGCTCAGTTCATACGTGTTTAATTGATTGTTTAGCTATCAATTTTCCACAGTTTACAGACAAAATTGACAAATTAGAGAAAACGAGCGTAGCTAATTTCATATTGATTTCCGATAGATAATGTATAATTTCAAAATATAAACCATAAACTCGTGTAAAAAAGATATTCTCATACACCTATCGTCAGATTTGTCAAAATAGGTGAACTTCTAGTTTTCAAGATGGGAGAACATTCTTTTGTTTAAATGTACTGTTCTAGCACTTACTTGTACGTGCAGTAGTTATGTTTTACACGCAAAGTACAATAACTGTGAGTAATACTTGTTTTCGTTATATTATTGTCGTATTTGGCATGTAAATAAGACATTGAAGTAGTGAGGTCGTGTTTGGCATGTAAGTAAGACATTGAAGTAGTGAGGTCGTGTTTGGCATGTCAGTAAGACATTGAAGTAGTGAGGTCGTGTTTGGCATGTAAGTAAGACATTGAAGTAGTGAGATCGTGTTTGGCATGTAAGTAAGACATTGAAGTAGTGAGGTCGTATTTGGCATGTAAGTAAGACATTGAAGTAGTGAGGTCGAATCAACAAAGTAATCTTCAATTTATTCATAGCATATTACCGCACACAACTAGGAATACTGGTACATTTAATCAACAACGCCCCCTGGTCCGTTGATTAATAAAATGACGAAGAACAAAAGGGTACAAGTGAAAAGGGTCAATACCAAGCCAAGGTTTTCCGAAAAGTATATCGAATACAGTAACTGGAAAACATATTGCTCAATTGATTACAAAAAATATTAGCTATATTTTATTAGTTTTTACAACTATTGACAAGGTATTATTCAGTCAACAACATGAGTCTCGAGATAATGTCTGGTTTGTCAATATCCTTTCCTACTATAAAGTCTGGTTCTGCAGCTCCACTTATTAACTCTTAAATGAAAACTCGTTCACAGTCTCCCCGTATAAAGAGTGTTTTTTTCAAACGACCTATTCATCATCAATATACCGTTTTGCAAAATTTACAGTCCTTTGACGAAATTGCATATGAGTAAATACAAAACGCATGTAACCTATATAGTTAGTACTAGGGCATATACATTTAAATTTCCTAATTAAATCACCAATGTGAAGAGACTAAATTATGGTTAAATGACTCATTAGACACGTTGTGATTGTCGATAATCAGGGGCAACTTGATATACTTGGTCATTATTTACCCACGTAGTTTTCACGTTTTACTCCATTATAAACTGCCCTAGCCTTAGATACATTTATAATGGACCTGAGGATTCCAACCTCGTAAAGAAGGATTTTAGAGGCGTGAACTTAATGTTAACTTATTTTTTATGGAAAATGCTCAGTAGGTGCTAGATCGTCCCTCGTATAAGACAATTGCATTCTAACTCAACCTTAGTATTAAGTTATTAAGACCTCTATCACTGATGTAAGGTCGGTAGTAGCAGTATAATGTTAACTGTAATACTACTTTAACAAACTCTAGGAGTAGCAGGAAAAATACTTGTTTAAGTCAATCTTTTGTTCAATCGCCGAATGTTATTTCACCGCCATTTGCGTTTTAATAGTTGAAAACATGGTGACAATGCTTCATGCACGTATGCTATGTAACGTTGTCGTCCGAGTTCTAGGCCTTACCTTTAGACAGGTTCACCGGAGTTGTGGAAACAGTTTCACTGCTGTGAGCCTGAAACTGACATAACAACATTCATATTGTGTATGTATGACAGTAGTAAGTAAACTTAAGTTAACAGTAGCAGTAGCAGTCATCAGTAGCAGTTAGCAGTCAGCAGTATCAGTTAGCAGTAGCAGTAGCAGTAGCAGTCATCAGTAGCAGTTAGCAGTCAGCAGTCAGCAGTTAGCAGTCATCAGTAGCAGTAGCAGCTAGCAGTAGCAGTTCACAGTAGCAGTTAGCAGTAGCAGTAGAAGTAGCAGCTAGCACTTAGCAGTAGCAGTTAGCAGTAGCAGCTTGTAGTTAGCAGTAGCAATCAACAGTAGCAGTAGCAGTTATCAGTAGCAGTTTTCAGTAGCAGTTATCAGTAGCAGTTATCAGTTAGCAGTAGCAGTAGCAGTAGCAGTTAACAGTAGCAGTTAGCAGTAACAACCAGCAGTAGCAACCAGCAGTAGCAGTTAGCAATATCATTTAGCAGTTGCAGTCAGCAGTAGCAGTAGTAGTTCAAATATGTTAACTAAAGCTCGCGTAACATTACCATAAGTAGAATAAACACCGTGTGTAACGGCATTACAGTCGCACTATCAGCCTATAAGTAACACATAACGAAAGACGTTCTTCACATAGCATTAATAGTTTTTGGCCCAATTATAGGAGCCCTGATTTGTCACAAAGTGTTACCTATCTTAGTGCAGACATTGAACCTCCTTGACCCAGTACTTATTAATACTATATGTTTGAAAGACCATGTGTTTAATTCATTGAACAGAAGCACAACTGACTCAATCATAGTGGTGGCTGGCCAAATGTAGACTGACCTTTACTGGCGGTAGACAAACAACAGTAACTTACATTGACTGTTCTGGTATAAGGCACTAAAATCCTTCAAGGCTGAAATGTAATACACCCTTAATCCAAAGTCATATTTGTAACTATATTTGAAGTGTATTGGCTTACATCTTCACTGTTTTGACGAACATATTTAATTTGTTCAAGTATTACAGCTTGTTTACACTGTAGTTAGACCGTAGTTCCAAGTATCAAAGATGAAGTTCGGCAAGAAGTAGGCCACTCATGTCGGTGCTATTTTGTGCATGCACTCACGTTAATTGGGAAGTCCTAATTGACACTTGTACCGTGAAGAAGGTCTTGTAACGATATACCATTATATGTATTTTAACTGTTGCATTCGCAGATTACGTTCTTTACTGGTCAAACTATTTTAAATGTCAGTTTTCATTACCAGTATTACTATTAAAGTGTATGCGACAGTTTACTACCTTTTGATTTTAAACATCTCAATCATAAATGTTAGCATATATACGATATGCTGTTATCTAAATTTTTAAATTTACAGGCTCAACTAATTAAGTACCAAGTTTTAATGCACAATGCAAATATTGAATCTACTGAAACACGTGTAATTGGCATCATTGTAGCTAACACTCTAGTTAATTAAACAGATGTTTCATTCGAGGCGAACCATATCCCTACAAAAAAGGAAGTCGTTGATCTTAAAACATAATGAAATTAGTAATTGTATTTTGCATTCTCCGAAACTTCAGTATATATATGTAAACGATAGAGAGTTGTTGAGTTTTGTTTTGTTCTTGGCTACTTATCTCACACATTTGAGTACATAAACTTGATATTGTCTTACACTTATCGTCAGTTGCCGTTTAAAACAGGTTTTTTCAAGAGTATAACTATAATTATAACAAAAACGGCAGATAAAGGGACTCAACTATTGATAAAAAGCTCAACCAAAATTGCACCGGTGCTCTCCCTTTATATCTAGAATTCTCATTATTTTCTTGTGTTAGGTGCTTTATTAAAGTTATATCCTTGCAACATGACGTTTCATATAACGAATGTAGATATCTCTTTGTTAAAATGATCACTCGTATGTGAGTTATGTTAGTACAGGATTGTAATTTTGACCGACGACATGTTTGTATCTTTATTAAGTAAACGTTATAACTGATATATCACCTACGTGTGTTGGTGAACCAGTGCCCGCCTGTAAGTCATTCAATGTCATTGACAACTCACACATTGTTAAGAATATAATTACGTGTATGGTTGAGTTTAGCTTTTGCTGCATGACAAAGAATTTAGCTTTACTTATAAATATAATCTGTCTCACATGCAATCAACAAGTATAGTATATTGAAATGGTATATCACTGTACTAACTAATGAAACATAAACACAACGTATTGTGTGAGGTAGATACACGTTTACAGTGGGTTGTCTTTCGTTTGGTTAACCGTATAACATATATCCGCTTTTAATGCATTTGTTGAATGTTTATACGTTGGCTTCCACCATCTGCGGGGTTTTATACATATGTGTTCCTTAAGTGATAAGCATTCACACGTCAACTTGACTAGATCTATGTTCTACTTTACTGTTTTATAAGTTGAAAGATGAACATGGTATTACCTTTTAATATAGTACGGGTCAGGGACTGTCGTTTAAACAAACCAATCAGGACTTACGCGTGGTCACTAGCAGTCGTAAATATATGCCATATCTTATGATAATCGTAGCTACGATTTGTTTTATGCAACAGTAGGTAAATAAACCTGTACTATAGCGTTCGAATAAACATACGATACAAGTTAATTTCCTTCTTTTTAAGCTAAAACATCCCTCCAGGAACCATAACAATGATTAACTTTCAGCTACATGACAACCAACATTAGAACAGCCAAACATGCATGTCATCCCCAATGATAAATCTGGTCCATAACTTGTATATCAAATTTCGCAGAGTCACAGTAACTTATTCAAAACTAAAGGTAGTATAAAAATAAACGATATCTTGTCCTGGTGGGGTTAGATTACGACGATTGTGAAATTAAGAAATCATTTATTTCAATTTCAGCCCACTTTTATCGTGGATAAGATCTGTTTGATGTTATGATTTTAGCCGATCGATGTGCTTGAGATTGTCAGGAGTACGAAACCATGGAGAGGAGGTCAGAGTTAGCACGGGTAGACATGAGTGACATAGATCAAAGACAAACCAGTGAGAGAGAAGAAACGAATTCTGATAATTGCATGTGTAACTGTAATGCGGCCTAATTGATATGCTAATGCATTTATTGCTGTATTATAATTATTGTTAAATGCTACACATATTACTGTGCTGATAAACATAATTGAACTACTGTTAACTGTTCACTAGTGGTAATACCGATATAGTGAATTATGTTGTCATTTATAAGCGAACAATCAAATGTACGTATGGTACGAGCAAACGCAACCATATGCGCACGTTTCTTTGGAAACCGATAATAGAAATGCTATTGGAATCTTGCACATACGATAAGTGATAAGTGGTTTGTTAATTTGGCACTATGAACACTTTTGAAACACAACTTCGTAAGATAGTAATTTAATGGTAATTTAATGCAAACGTTTAACAATCATACGAGTAGTATCACATAGGTATATAACAGGTAAAAAACAGCATCAAAAGCATGAGTAATATATATAATATAGCACAAACGCAACACGGATTAACCAATCAAAGTATATAAGAAAAACAAAACATTGAACACAACAGACCAATTATTTTGTTTAAGCATATACAGCTTAAACATATAAGTTACAAAATGCATGGATTATTAAATATACATATACAGTCTAACAATTATAGTTTAGATGGTATTACATTCACATGGTTTTAGAGTAGTGAGAATGTGAAATACTTTTGTTACTTAACATAAAATGAAAACATAATTCGCGATTTATTTTTTCTCAAGGAAATAAAAGTAGACACTTTACATTACACATTTGAATATCAACAACTACGATGCTAAATTTAACAAAAACGTGACATTGAATATCGCACTTAGTCTTTAACAACATACGATCTACTTTAATCACATACGCTATTGTAAACTTAGTTTGAGTTTAAAAAGGTAGATTAGTGAAAAAGTTCAAACGTTATGATTCGGGGATCGGATAATGTCTATATACTGTATTTCTTATTTACTGTGTAGTTCTGTGGGTGGAGACACTACCAAGTTATGACTGATTGACTAGGTACCTTTCTAATGTGACAACGGTCAAGTTGTGGGAATTCCAATCCTTTATATCCGTATACGCACGCGAGAATATAAAACGCCAAAAGATAAAACGCAACCGTACGTTAGTAAAGCAATAATGACATAATACACTTGGCTCACACACGTTTCTAGTATTGGAACACAGAATATCTACGACCAAGAAAGTAAATAAAGCACAATTAGTTTCTAACATCGCTTATTTGAATTTTACTTCATTCTTAAACAAAGTGTCATTCACATCAATGGTTTCACAAGTGTGTACAGCTCTTCTTTACGCGTCTCCGTTCATGTAACACCTTGTTCCGACTATTTGGTACTTGTGTTAATTTTTCGAACGGGGCGATGGTGTGGCATCCACGTTGTGTTTGCTGGCATCACAGCTTCCTTCTTTACAGGTTTAACAATCACCTTTCTCGGAGTATAAGCGGGCGTCTGTAAATGATAGATATAGCTGACTTATTTTCATGATACTGATCATCATATGATAGAAACCAATACATGATAAGAAAATCGCGCAAACTAATATGATGTTACGGTCAAACATGTGAACAAAGACCAACAACGGAAGAATATAACAGCTTTGTAAGCAGGCCAAGCGGATGATATACGACGGTCTCTGGCAGCAGGTGGTTCTGTTAGCTGGCTACATAATATCCTCCACCAAAACAGAAAATACAAACACATTTTCTAAAGAAGAATTATGATCATAGAACACTGTTCTGTTTTAAAACATGTACTGAACATGGTTAGTGATAGAAACGAACGATCGAATATTAATAACTAAATGAGCTCACATTGTAGATATTAAAACAAGTTCTCACTTTGTCTATGTACGACTGTTTACCAAAGTCGTCCAATACAACACTGGTAGGGCTCCCGTATGTTGGACGTCGTGTTATTGGTGTATGAGCTCGTACTTTCCTCCCGAACCACCCGCCCTGTAAACACCTAAAAATGAACATGGACACTACCATTAGAGTATACAGTTACGTCTATTATGTCAGCTATATCGTTGTAACATATTGCAGAATTATCTATGTTACCCCTTTGTGATTCGAGCAGGTACATATAATTGAAAAACATCTTCGTATGCAGTGTATTTTGCTCTATGAAGTGAATCAGACACTGAGATACATTTCAGTTAATGCTCGTGTACGTATTTCAAAAAAACAATAAGCAAATTGAATTAACGAGCTTGAAACTTTCTAATTAGTTACTACATCGTTTCTGTTGTAGGTGTCTAAGGTGTAGACTAACATACCCGCAAGCTTTCAGACATATCAGCAAACAGCATGACAGCAACACTAGGGCCAAAATACCAAATGTCACACACATCACTATCAACAACCACTCGGGAACTCCTGTCCACAAAGAGAGATAGTAGTGGTATAATTAGGAGCTGTAATACTAATCGAAGAATAATGATCACTAGAACTATTACTGATTGTGGTGAGTATATCCACTATACCCTCGTAAGTATTCACTCGTTGGTTCGAAACATGAGCCTCAACATACACAGACAGATGCGTCGTGATGCCGTTGATGGTGGTGCTGATTGGCACATTAAAGATTAAAGGGAGGCATACTCGAACTGCACTTGTACTATTTGATTAACTACCATAAATAAGCAATGAATAAGCGGCTCTTACCTTCTATGTTATCTTCTACTGTGATATGATTGTCCACCTTCGGATTGTTGCTGATTGGTACGCACTGTGGTGGACCGAAATCCCAAGTCCCTGCCGGCGAGCAAAGCATTTCAGCTGGACCATTGATACTGTAGCCGTTAAAACAATTAAACACAGCCTTAGTAATGTTTGCAACGTAGGGTCCAGCAGAAATAACAGCACCACCGGCGGGAGGACTCGGTTCTGGACACTCTAGCAATGTTGACGTTGTGTAATTGGAGAGAAGCTGTGTCGTTGTGTCAATAAATGACGTCGTAGTATTAAATAGATCGGTTGCCATGATAGATGTAGATGTACCTGTGGATGTCAAACCTGTTGTCGCACTGTCCAATAGCGTTGATCCTCCGATAGAAGTCGCTGTTGGCATGTGCGTCGTAGTGAATGGTGCAGTGGTTGGATTAAGCGTCGTAGTGATTGCAGTGTTTGGATTCAGCGTCGTAGTGAGTACTGTGGTTGGATTCAGCGTCGTATTGAATGTTTTGGTCGTTGTTGGACCAGGTGTCGTTGTTAAAGAATCAGGTGTAATCGTCATTGTAGTAGGCATCCTGGACAGTGTAACTCCGTAGGCAGACCGGCTTTAAACCTTCAACAATCAAAGTACAATTATGATTAAATGTTAAACGATAATACATAATTACAATATTCCAATAGCCTTCACGTACACAATCACTCTGACTAAAATTTGGCATAAGTCAGCCTAAACAATTTCAAAACAAGCCTTGCATCAGTTATTCCTTATAAAAATACCTTTACATTTTTGCTGCCACTTTTAAGTTGACATCAAAAACACAAGTTTTCAGTCACACGGACAAATTTTACTTGTGACTTTTAAAACAAAACGAGATTAAGGTGCATATCTTCGTATATAAATACAAAGTTTACACAATTACATCTCATTGACCCTTTGTGACTTCTTAGAGATATTGGTATCTTTTTTCAAGTGGATGATTTATATTCTAAAACGAGGGCCCTAAAGTTGATCAAGAGCCCTTTTTATCGTGGACCCGCTGTGTATGGTTATGCGTACTTCCAAATCATACTGAAGCCTATCAACATGATCATTGCTAATCGTGACTATACACAAACTATGTTGACAGACCCTCGTTGTTTAACATAGATAATCTGAAATTCGAACTGTCACAGGCCGGGTTTACATATAAACTATTTTAAAACCATAGCTGCATGTTATTACACAAATATGAGGTATGGTTGATATATAAGTTTTGTCACATTGATTAAAGTTTAGAAAATCAAATTAATGCCGCGCAAACGAACGAGGTTATAATGAAAACTAACGCATGTCGGCCTAACATTTTTTTAATTTCTGGAGTAGTTTAAAGGTTAATTATGTTAAAGAAGAAATAAAATAGAGAAACCAAAGCGATAACTTTCCAAATAATTGAAAACAACAACAAAACGGTGTATCATGTGTTCAGTGCAGTTCTTAATTCCACAGACTATCACCAACAGTACTGCATGCGATAACCAGCTTTCAACAACTCAAAGTCCTTAGTGAAATAATGCACACCATTTACTAAGGTGTACCCGAAAGGCAATGGTTAAAGACTAGAAATGCCTTATCTCACCCAGGCTCGTATTCACTGTCGAACAATTGATAACAACTCTCAAGTGGATGACAAATCTGAAGAACTAAAATTAATTGTTGGATTTACCAACATGAAGATTTGATTGATTTCGGTTACACAAAGGTCAGCAGTGAATGTACGAAACATATACCTGTAAACTCATGAAACATAGATGATTTGCACGTGCGTTGCTTACCGAGACGTTGCTTAGTGACAAAGCAGCTTTGGGGCTGATTAAAATATGGGTTACAATCTCCTGCATGTGAATGAAACCAGTAAATAGTTGAACCATGATTATACTGATTAGATTAACGCAAGACATTAGGAGTGTGGGATACATCTCGGTAATGTACAATTATTAAAGAGAACGATACATTGCATCGTTTTCCTCTACTCGCGTGTTTTACAGGTTAGCAATTAATGGAATATAGAATATCGTTAGAATTTGTACTTAAGCAGGTAGGGATGACTTGAAAATCAACGGCAAATCAATTAGCTACAATATTTCTCTCAAATATGAAAAAAGACACTTACTTAAACGTCTTCTGGATTCTGAGATCAAAGTACTGTTTCTGAAGAACCTCGACACACACGATGTTTTACTTGTCACATACACTAGCGGATAGAGCTTGGCGTGTTTGGCCTGACGGTCTAAACAGAAACGCCACAAAACTTTAATTAAATGGCCACTCGGACACCGAAATATTATATAAATCTTCGATGAATAAGATGATTCATTATTTAATACATTGACTAGTTGATCAATTGTTGTAAACTTTCAAATAAATAGTTGAAATACGTGTTACTTGTGACTTCCTACAACCTTCGCATCATTTAACTATAGTTTTGTTTGTATGTCGATTATCAATGTGATAGATAAATCCACAAATATGATAACAATAAAACACAGCTTAAGGATGCTATTGTTGTTAGACGGGGCCAGAGAGGTTTATAAGAAAAGGGAGATCTTAAGGGAAAGTTTGGAACACAATTTAAACCGTCGGTCATTCCACAACTCACGGTCATATATTCTTAAATTAACAAAGCGACCATCTTCACCTTTAAATCAAACACTCTGAAGCACGCATGCGCGTTTTTTGAAATAATACATGAGGAAATGCATACTGGTATTTTCGTTTGAATACAACTTGCCCTTGGAGTTAATACTTATCTAACAAACCTACTAATTAATAAACAAACAAACAAATGAACAAATAAACGAACGAATACATAAATAAACAAACAAATGAACAAATAAACGAACGAATAAATAAATAAACAAACAAATGAACAAATAAACGAACGAATAAATAAATAAATAAATAAATAAATAAATAAATAAATAAATAAATAAATAAATAAATAAATAAATAAATAAATA
>ENA-OREC01001553-OREC01001553.1-marine-metagenome-genome-assembly--contig:-NODE-1553-length-11757-cov-13.111301_pt1 | contig 11757 bp, 6 predicted proteins | sample MGYA00248626_ERZ508543 | MGnify/ENA primary metagenome ERZ508543 (study PRJEB26211, sample SAMN05518279) | marine metagenome | isolation source: Puget Sound, Washington, USA | host: Bankia setacea... | reverse complement strand
CATGTCTAAATCTGCTTATTTCCATTATTGCAGTACCAAGTTGTGTAAAAACATTCACAATGTCCCAGTCCAGTGGATTCAGCATTCCAGCATCCACCAAGTCATCAAGTGGAAGTATTAGTGCATCAAGTAAAGGAGGATTCTCATTCACTAAAACAGACGATAAGCCTGCAGAGTCTGGCTTTAAAATTAACAATAGTGCCATGGAGGAATCAAAATCTAAAAACAATTCATCAATTGGTGGTTTCAAGTTTGATGCTGGATCGTCAAGTAAAAGTTCAACATCTGGGTTTAAGTTTGGGAGTGAAGGATCTAAAAGTACAGACAGTAAAGGTTCTGGGTTTGTGTTCGGGAGCAGTGCTTCTAGTGACAAAACTGAGTCAGAAAAGACATCTAGTAAATCAACTGGTGGGTTTACGTTTGGTGCCGAGACTAAGTTAACAGGTTCCACTGGCGGAATTAAATTTGGTGCAAATAATGACAGTGCAGTATCTAAAGAAGCTCCACAAAAAGCATCTGGTTTCACATTTGGTAAAACAGAAATGCCCTCTCCTGCTAGTGCTAATACAGAAAAAACAAGTTCTGCTGGTACTGCGTCTACTGCAGGATTTTCATTTGGTGCTTCTAGGAGTAACAGCTTGGAGGTGAAACAGCCTACAGCTCTCACAAATTCTACTGCGTTTGGTGGTTCCAGCTTCAAAGCATCAGACTCTGTGACTAGTGCTTTTAAGACAAATGGAAGTGACAATGTCTTAAAGTCAACACCAACTGCTTCAAGTATAGGAGGTTTTAACTTTTCAGCAGTGACTAGCACAACAAACTCTGCCACAGTGACTTCAAGTAATGCTATAGGAGGTTTTACATTTTCAGCAACCAAAGCTTCAGAGAGTAATGCAGTTTCACAAGGTAAAATCTAGCTTTTTCATAAAAAAATAAATGTTTGAAGTTAGTGATGTAATGTTTATAAATGTATGACATTGAAAACGATTGTTACCAACATGTTCATTTCTGTCAGCTTGCTTTGGTACAGTTAACTACGATTCGTTATCTCTAATTTATTGAAAATTCTCGTTCATGTTTTCTGTTTTCTTTTATTTGAATCTATTACAAATATATATTTAAAAAAATGAATATTTGTGATAAAGAGTAGTAAGACCAAAGTTTCTGATGTGCTATAAGTTGTATTGTTTCTTTCAGAACCAAAGCCAACATTTGGTGGTTTTAATTACACCACTGGAACCTTAGACTCCAACAAATTATCTACTGGTTTAAGTTTTGGCAGCAAGCCGGCAGAGAATGGCAGCAAAGTATTTCCAGCAAAACGTGGGAGAGAAGAAGGTATGAATAAACTGGACACATTTTAGCTACAAATATAGTTGTAGTTGATAAATTGCCATGAAACAAATGATACCCTCATGGTAGTTATAAATGTTTTTACTTTAATACTTCTACCAGAACGGAACAAGTGGATATTTTGAAATTTGAAATGCAATTTTTTAGTTTTTATCGTATTTTGTGATGAGCAGGCAAGTAGAGATTATGGCAGTTTTCATGCTGTGCAGAATTAACTGAAGAAATAAGTAAAATGAATTGACATATCCGGTGTTCTTTCCATTTTATCAGATGCAGCTGGAGATGGTAGTGCTACGAATAAGATGATGGCATATGGACAAAAATCTGATTCCTCGGCAGGTATCTCAGTATTTGGGCAAAAGTCAGACACAGGATCTGTCGGAAATGTGTTTGGACAAAAATCCACCACCTCACCTGTTGCTGGTAGTGTGTTTGGCCAGAAACCTGATACTCCAGTAGTGTCCAATGTTTTTGGTAAAAAAGTGGACACTCCAGCTGTAGGGAATGTGTTTGGTCAAAAATCTGACACAACGACGGTGCCAAATGTGTTCGGACAAAAATCTGATGCTCCAGTCACGGCAAATGTGTTTGGACAAAAGTCTGCAGCACCAGCCGCTGGTAGTTTTGTTTTTGGACAGTCATCTTCATCAGGGGCAGTAACAGCTAGCGGTTCTTTATTTGTTTTTGGTGCTGCACAGACTTCAGCTCCTGCAACAACTAGTGCTAGTGTAACTCCAGTGTTTGGACAGTTTAATTCTTCATCAACTGGACCTGGGTTATCACAGTCAGGTGTTTTCCAGTTTGGTCAGACAAATAAGCCGGCCTCAACACCAGCTTTTGGGAATGCAAACTCCACACAGGTAATTGCCTTGATTTCTGTTGAGTATACTGCGTAAATTTTGTTTTAATTCATTGAACCTCTTCGTAGTTTTATGAACTTTTTTCGTTAATATAATTAAGCTTATTACTAATCAGTTAATCAAATAAACAAGAAACACTGATATGTACGAAGTTGGCTTCTTTGTAAAACTGAATATAACATTTCAGTCCAATGCTGCATTTGGAAGTGGAGGTTCGTCGTTCAGCCTACCTGGTCAAAAAACTGAAACCTCATCTAGTTCTACCTCATCGATGTTTGGGGCCCAGCCATCAGAAGCCCCAGCAACAGCGTTTAACTCTTCAGGCTTTGGCAGCTCCACTGGTTCCTTTGGAACTGGGTTTGGAAGTACGCCATCAACGACACCAGCATTTGGAGCAACAGCACCAGCTTTGGGCTCATCAAACTCGGCTCCAGCGCAGGCTCCTGCACCAGCATTTGGAGGTAACATTTAATTGCTTGTCACACGTGTGTACCCCAATTGCGTAATTTTTACTGTCAGTTTGGCATTGAACTCGGCATCTTCAAAGTGTTCATGATTTCGCAGTTCTCATATTTTATACCTTTATTCTGCTCAAAATTTCTTGTTCTGTTTTCCTATACTTAATTACAATACTGAACTTCTTTCTCTTGCATCTATTTTCTTTTTGTACTGCTTTTCTTCAGCCTCCCAGCCAACACCTGCGTGTCCCTTTGCTAAACCTATAGCAGCAAAACCCTATGAACTGTCATATAAAACAGCATTTCCAAATCCAAACTATCCTCTCTCTTTGAATACAAGTACAACATCTGTTATAACCACTGCAGTGACAATTAAATCTGCCAGTGAATCCCTGAGTGCATTCGCAGCTTGTTCCTACATTGACCTTTTGTCTAATGATGAGTCAACATGCAGGACTAGTGGTAGAAACTCTGTAGTTCCTCAAACCAGCAAGTTTGATCCTTTAGTACAGAATTCAGAAGAGGTTTTTCATCAGACGGAAGCATTTAGAGTTGTACAATATAGCCAATTAAAGCAACAATCAGTTGATGTTAATAGTAAGCTAATGGTAAGGATTGATAAATTAGAAAGGTTGAGACAGAAATCAGAGAGCAATTGTGATACCAAAGGTAGAGAGGATGATAAACTTGGGAAAAGAAAGGGTAAAACAGAGAATGATAAAACAGAGGATAATGTATGTAAAAAAGTGAATGACCCACCAGATACAGAGAATGATAAACCTTTGGAACAGAAAGGCGATTCAGAGACAGAGAGCAGTAACCCAAGGAAAGATAATGGAAAGCCAGAAAAAGAAAACAGCAAAATGGAGAACAAGAAGGATGCATCTGACAAAAATAAATCAGAAAATGAAGAGGACAGGTCAATTAATGACAAATCAGAAAGAAAGAGTGACAAATCAAAGAACAAGATTAACAAAACTGAGAAAGAGGATGACAAATCAAAGAACAAGATTAACAAAACTGAGAAAGAGAATGACAAATCAGAGGATGGAGAGGATACATTGGGAGAATCAGAGAGGTCTGGATGTAATGAACATATTAAGATAAAAAACGACTCTCTCATAAAGGTTCCTAGTTACACAAATCTAGTGATAGTTAGTGTTGGAGTAAGTCCAGTAAGCACAGTCTCAAACAGTCCTCTGACAAATGGAGCTTTTTTTGCTGTCCCTGCTTCAGCGTCTCTAAGAATGTCAGCAGATGTGTCAGTGGCAGTATCCCAACCTATCATGAGCTACAAGGTTAACAAAGCAGTGAACTTGTTTAATACATCTCCATTTAAAATGCACGAAGACATACCAACTATCTATGGCAAAACAGAAAGCCTCAATAACGATTGGTCTTTACTGTCAAAAGTAAAAACAAGTTTGTCTAATCCGGGTTTGCAAATACCTTCTGTTACAACATCGAAGACCTCCTTTGAAAGAGAGAGAAATAAATATTTTGCATTTAACTTTAAAACCACAGATTCCTCGCTTCCTTCATCAGCTTGGAACTTAAATGTGACAACTACATCTACACAAGCTTGCATTTTAAGTAGCTCATCCAGTTTTCCAGTACCTGTATCACAATCTGGATTTGATAGATATAAACCTTTCCCATTTAACTTTAAAACTCCAGTTTCCTCATTACCTTCATCAGGGTGGAACTTGACAACTGCATCTACACAAGCTTGCATCTCAACTTGCTCTTCTCCAGTACCTTTCTGCCAGCAGTCACCTTTCATAACTACTTCTTTACAAGTTGGAACAGCAAACACCTTGAAACCTGTTAGCTCGATGCCATTTGAGCATTCTTCCCCATTTGATTTCTCTAAAATGGAGACTTCGCCTTTCCCTGTCCCAACTTGTTTTGGCCAAGTTATCTCCTCTGGAAGTGGCAAGCAGTCTATGGATGTCTGTGTGTCTACTGTTACTGCTGCACCAGCGTTTCACTTACAACTTCCTCAACAAATGGATGATGTGGTGATGGCAGACAGAACAACTAGTGTGCCCAAATCCTTGCAGTCAAATGCTGTTTTTAGTACACCCAATACAGCAAAGACGGAATCTTGGTTCAAAGCAACCTTTTCTCCAAATGCAATTACCACATTTAATTGGCCCATACAAAACATCAGAGATAGTGTTCCAGCTCAAGGTAGGGTTAAAAAGACTGGTTTTAGAAAAATGGTAGCTGCTTTCAACTGTGCCACAATGATTGGTACATCCTCTGTGGAAAGCTCAGCAATCAATACAAGTGCTGATACATCATTGGGTTCAGAACTGTCCATTACAGCATCAGCTTCATCTATGTTTGGTGGAATGAAGAACTTTGTTAAAGGATCTCCTGTCAGTCCTGAATCATCACCGAAGACATTTGAGCGTACATTGGCTGACAAGAATGTGCTGCATGGTTCCAAAAAGGTAGCATCAGTATTTCTACCGGTGCTTCCAGAAATAAAAAAAATCCTTCAAAATGTCAGGGCAGGTGATAAGTCTTCAAGTAGTGCTAGTGGCCCTCAAGCTCAAAGACCAACCTTTTCTCCAGATGTGTTTGTATTTAGTGGTAGTTCGGCCACCTTTACACCAGTGTCTAAAGGTGATGCAATGAAAAAAGTCCCTGTTAGAAAAAAAATCAATGTGAGACCACGAAGGCCACAAAGAAAACTCAGTAGGTATGTTTCTGCTTTCTCTGGAAAACCTAGTAGTCCAAGGTCTGCTAGAAGCTCTCACAGTGCCTCTTCGTCAAGCAGCAGTTCATCAGACTCACCTGTTGAATCATCAAGCTCTAGTAGTGAATCACCAGAAAGTTCTTCCTCATCTAGCACTGATTCCGATTCAGAACACGCTGTGAGCTCAAGTAAAGGCTTAAGTTTACAAGAAGATGCAATGGATGAGGATGATGATGATGTGTATAAAGTGAACACTTGTCCAATAGCCATTACCTCACATGGAAATAAGTCATGGAATGCAACCGGTTTTCAGGATGATATGGATTGTCAAACATGGAATGACCAAAGACTTAAAGGAAATATGTCATGGAATTCAGTACCTAGAGAAATGAAGGATAATAGTGACAGAATGAATTTTGAAGTTTCCCTACCTGTACGTGTTCTTCCTTTCTCTTCAACTTTCGCTTTTTTCTAGAGCTTTGTTTTGCAATTTATGATTTTTACATACTGCTTTTCTATTTTGAACTACCTCTCTGCTACTCAAACTTATTTTCCTTGTTCTACCTATTGACGTGTGTGTTGTTCATAAATTGCTAGTACATAGATTGTGAGAGGTCAATACCACTATTGAATATATATGTAAAAACTTGATTGATGTTCTAACGAAACGTTCTTTGTAATTGTTACTTAGAAATTACAATGCTGCCTCTGGTTTTGACTTGACCCCTGAACAGATGACAACTGGAAAGGAATATATGATGACCTTACAAGGCCGTTTGAACATCACTCAGCAATATACCATTTACTTCTTTACATGTAGATGTTTGTTTTGTATTTGCAATCATGTATGCTTATATTTCAGGTTCTGCCTTTGGAGGTACCAATGCAGTCAACCCTGTCTTCAATTTTGGGAATAAGGTAAGAATCTTTAGCAAAGGTTATACATCTCATGGTGATTTCTTCCTCTTATGTAAGGTTTTATTTAAGCAGGGATAAGATTTAGAATTAAAACAACGGTTCAAAGTACCATCATTTAATTGAGCATGACAGTTTATGGTTTACTTCCAGAAAATATTTGAGGGCACCTTGATTCATATATTCCAAAATAGCAACATATTTGTTTTTACTTCTAACCTACATTATGTTCCTTGATATTTTAGTTCATTGTTTAAGTGGTCCACAAAAACACATGCAACTTGGTTTACCACAAATATTAATGATTCCACAGCTGTCTGCAAGTTCAATGAAAATGCATCACTGCAACCATTTCGAAAATCAGGTATATAAAATATATATAATATTAGCAACAGTTTAAATAAAATAAAAAAGAATCCTGTTGGTGAAAAATTTAAAACCTAATAAATAAGATACAAGTTTTCTCTGTTTACAGCCACAAGAGGGTGCTGGTGCTCCTTCCACTGGATTCAACTTTGGTGCTAATGCACCGGGAATGGGTACAAATCCTAGCTTTAACTTTGGTGCACAGGCTCCACCTTCAGGGGCTTACAATTTCAGGTAAGATTTGGCTGTTTGTGAGGTAATGAAAAGCCGTTATATGAATTTTGATTAATTGTCACAACTTGTAAGCAAATGAACTCCATTTATATGATATTGGTACTGGTCACAATTTTTATGTACCATGCCAGACTTTGTTCATTGGTTATTTTTACACAGAGCATCAATGAGGTACCAATTTTACTTTGATCTTCAGATGACCCTGAGTTACTATATGGTAAGAAGTACTGGCAAAAACTTAACAGCTGAGTTTTTGAAATCTGGATTTGCATCTTTGCATTCTTGTCAAATTGTCAGTCTTGTCAGATTGTAAAGTGGTCCACAAATCAGAGGGGTATATGATAAATGTTTGTGAAAATGTCAATGCTCCTGTACTGTCTATATCACCACTTGATTATAGCCTGATTTTGTAACTTTGATTCACAATTATTTCCTTAGAATTAAGTTCAACATGTAGACTAGAGGCTATTGATAAGCTTTAGTAGAACCCGTGTAATGTATAGGTTTATGTTGTTTCTGAATTGATTTCTTGTATTTTACAGTGCTGGCACAGGTTCAACACCAGATGCAGGTGGGAGGAAGATCAAAAGAGCTGTCCGCAAAATCAAAAGATGATCCTAACTGTATACTTAGACAAATATAATATAAACAATTATTTTTATGAAAAATGATATTATTCACCTAGAAAAAATCAAATCATAAAGAATAATAAAGATTGTTTTCTTTAAATACTTGTGTGCGTATTTTTGATAGAGGGGATAATACCACTAAGTTCAACTGAGATTTTAGAACTACATAGATGATGTTAACTAGTGAGTACAACTACAGAGATGATACAAGAACACATGTGGGGACAGTGTTAACAGGGATCGGGGTAACTAGGACAGCATGTAATGCAGTTGAAGGTGTTTCATTCCAAGCATAGTTGTAATGCCAGGTTGTACAGAGAGGGTTGTTACATAGTGAGCAGTTGAGCAGTAACTAGGTTGCATCTAGACACTTGTGTAAAGTGGTACATCATTTAGTTTGTTGTATATCTCTGTAGGCTGAACAGAGGCACATTTGTATAGTTTATCACATAGGAATGTTGTCTTGTATTGATGATGTGGTGAGGACATAGTGATTGTGTTGTACATAGTTGTAAATATATGAACATTTCTCATTATACAAAGGTGACTCACAGATTCAATGACTCATTAATTAAACTTTATAATTCTAGCATGCTGAATTGCTTGTAGGTATAACAACCCATTGTCTTTCGGATAATTCCATGCATAGTGCAAAATTTGCAACTTTTATAGGAGGTGACGAATTTTTAACACCTGTACTCTGTGATGGGCAATGATACATTACCATCACATCGGGCGAAAGAACAGAGAGAAAGATGGGAGAAAGGGATACAGTACGTTTTTTTTCTTTGGGAGATCCAGGCATTCTGTATTGAACATTGTATATCAGTATATTTAATCCTGAAACCTTCATTGTATTTTGCTGTATTATTATTTGCAGGCATTAAATGCTTCTTACTGTGTATATATATATATATATAAGTTGTAATAAAGCACTCGGAATCCTGCCTGCCAACAACTGTTTAATATGAATACTGTCATAATGTGAAACCTAAACTTCTTGAATGCAGATGCTGGTCATTTTAATGAAGATTCATTTAATACCATAACTAAACATTTCAAATGTTTGAATGCATTTGTGTTATTTGCTGTATAACAGAAAAAAGGGGTAATTACTAGGCTATGTAATAAAAGAGATGTAACATATCACTGACTGGCTATATTTTATGGTTTGTTTAGTCACCACTCGCAGGCATTACTTATGGCATTCTTATAGCAGAGCAGACTGTGATCATGGTTTTTTAAGTAAGACCGATGAGGCTAGCATGTCATGTCAGATATCCAAGTATTGATATTGTTCTGAAGTAAACTCAATGAATACAGCAGTTACTAATGTGGGTATAGTTATTGAGATGTGTACATAACACATGGATTTTGAGTGCAAGTTAGCTAAGTGCTTTTTGTAATACATTTTGGTAAATTTGCCTTATGTTCTTGGAAAAGGTTTCAGGATTAAAGATTGAGTCAACAGACTGTGATGCATTTTTCTTGTTATAGATAAATTATTGTATTTACAGGATTTCATTGCTTTAGATAAGACCATTGCTCAAATTTGTTTCCATACCTATGGATCATGTAGGACTGCCTATGGATCACGTAGGACTACCTATGGATCATGTAGGACTACAATTCATGAAATGTGTTACACACTCACATTTGTACACTGTTTTGCAAGAAACAGCTTTGAAATTCTGTGTAATAAAAAGAGAAATTAAAATATTTGTTTTGTTATTTTTAATTTGATGTTACAATAACTGTTGCTGCTTTGATATGTGCTTTGTATTACTTTGGCACAAGTTAAACCAGTATGTACACCTCTAAGCAACATGTACTGAATATTATAAAAGACAAGCATTTCTACAAGGTGACAATAGTTTAACATAACAATGGACATTCCCAACACGTATCTCACTGCCCAAGCCCCTATTCCTTAAGGAGTGATTTGTTACAGAATGTGTTTTATAATGAATACAACTAGACATAAAGATTTTGAATTAAAGCATGACAGTAATATATGTAACAAAGAGGATGAGCAATATTTAAAAAAAAGTTAAACAAAGGCAGAAAGTCTTAATGCTGAATCGTTGCAGCCACACTAAAGAACACATTTAATAATTGTTTCAAGCTGAACGTATCCATATTCATAGAAACTGCATATCACTATATTTCACATATGGATTTTATTGTTGACAAGTATCTTTAATTTTTTATGTGTAGTACAATACATTATACAGGTCTTTTATATTATGTTTACATTATAAAACCCACTGGACAGCGCAAACTGGTTTTTAGATTGGTGAATCCGTCCCGTTGCGCAGACAGGCTTCCGGCGTCATAATATATTTGCGTGAAAGTTTCGTTTTCCTCTAATAACTTTCATTAGTCAACCGATTTACTTCATACTCACACATATTGTTGTTTAGGTCATAACCTAACATGCATCATTATGACATTGACCTTCAGATGACCATGACATTTAACATTGTTCTTTAACAACTATCATTTTGCGTTAAAGTTTTGGATTTCTGTAATAACTTTGTCATTAGTCAATGGATTTACTTTATACTCACACACAATGTTGCTTAGGTCAAGACCTTTTCACCCACATGTAGTATCATCACCTTGACCTTCAGATGACCTTGATATTCAACATTGTTCTTTAACAATTTGTGTTAATGTTTTGTTTTTCAGTTATAACTTTTTCATTAGTTGACAGATTTACTTCATACTCACATACAATGTGGTTTTGGTCAAGACATTTACACTTATATGCCACAATGTGACCTTCCAATGGTAGGGAAACATTCATTTTTGTTGAAAAATTAGGAGAAAAATTAAAAAAATCCGGCTTTAATGCAGTATCCGCATTTCCCCCATGTATAATTCATCGAATCCATTCCTTGAACCAACTAGTACTGAGCAATGAGGGAAAAGTTTTAAGTTCAAGGAAACAACTGGAGCCTTTGTTGAGGTTTAAACTAACACCTGATAAGCATTCACCATCTAAGAGTCAGACGTGCCAATAGCCTATTCAGGGTATCACTGTCCACAAAGAGGGGAATGTTCATTGGAGGGACATTGTCGGGAAGTATTGCCTTTCTCGTGAGTTTTTCACTCTTATAGAAGTATGCAATATAATATTCTATATTAAAATACTGCTTTCCATTTTACTTTTGATTTGAAAAGAGTAACAAAAAGTAAAAATTGTTAAGGAATCTGATTAGATTGTCATCACAAACTGTGAAACTGTACATGTGAAAATGCATCTCATATTAGCGAGGTACGTTTTCTCAACACATTAAACATTTCAAGTAAAAGTTAAGACTACAAATCAGTATCTTGTTAGTATTTAGAAGTTGATTTCGATTTATCTCATGACATGAAACAATATAAATATTATCTGGCATACATTTAACCGTTTTTCCAGTTTATCAAATGAGTCATATTAAAGTGACATGCATATACTTGCTTAGTAACAATTAAAATAAAATCTTTTTTAAAAGAAGGTAAAACAAAAGTTATTTATATAAAGTAGACAAATCAAGGTTATTTGCATTGTGGCCTTCTACAACAAATACAATATGTATGCTTTTAATCAAATTAGTCATGTTAATAGATATGAGGTGATGAAGAATCCACATAAATGATAAATGATGACAGCCTAAAGAGAAGACAAAAAATATTTTGTAATTGGGACATTTATTTTACTTTAATCGAAAAGTGTCGGGAACGAACAGTATTAGACGTAACCGGAAGTGAGAACGCGGTACGATATTTAGTGCGAGTAGTCTCCCGTCATTACGTCCTCCATCATTTCTACAAGAAACCATGGCACTTAGCCGGCACATATTGAGAGCACCCAGGCTGTTTAGCCAGTGTCAGCGAGTTGCATTTGCCGGTCAACAGAAGTGTAATGCTTCTGGAACTGGAACCGAGCTGATGCTCACATTCACCACACCATCAGAGGTTTGTGCTTAGTGTTGCGTTAGTGGGTGGGGTAAAGTGCTGGGTTTGCACACCGGATTGTGTATAACTTAAGAATAACTGTTTGATTTCGACAGCTTCAGAAACGAGTGTGGTCTTTGATCAGTATAGGATGTAATTTTTACTTATATATGACATGTACTGGACGAAATAATAGCATAACTTGAATGTCGGATCCTATGTGTCAGTAGGTCACATTGCCTTCTGCACTCTCAAGATTTAGATCATATTTCTTTTTTTATCAAGCAGAT
>ENA-OREC01001552-OREC01001552.1-marine-metagenome-genome-assembly--contig:-NODE-1552-length-11760-cov-13.304973_pt1 | contig 11760 bp, 4 predicted proteins | sample MGYA00248626_ERZ508543 | MGnify/ENA primary metagenome ERZ508543 (study PRJEB26211, sample SAMN05518279) | marine metagenome | isolation source: Puget Sound, Washington, USA | host: Bankia setacea... | reverse complement strand
CTGTGCCACTGACAGGCAAACTGAACTGTTGACTCTGTGCCACTGACAGGCAAACTGAACTGTTGACTCTGTGGCAACGACAGGCAAACTTAACTGTTAACACATTTTTATAAGAACTTTTATTGTATAAACCTCTAAGTAATCGACAATACAATGTACAACTGTTGTGTTGCCAATATAGACATATAACAATCATACTGGTAACACAAATACTCAGGAAGATTTCACAGGTTTTTTCAAGTGCCTCAGATAAACTTAATAGTTTTGAGAGTATAACAAAACTAATAATTCCTATCATTTAACTCTTTATTACTCATGTCTGTACACACACTTGTCATACAAAACAAACACATCTGCACCTGCCAACCACACCACAGTAACTTGTGTTTATCTTAGCAAGTTAACAATATGTTTGGTCAGCAGTTTGCACAATCACAATCAAGCAAAGCTTTTGTCCTTGAGAGAATGTTTGTTCTGTGCGTGTTTTTATTTTATTTTTCAATTCATTGTCTCGTTGTAAAACTCATTCATAAAGATAACAATCAGTGTATGTTGTAGTATACAAGAAAGGTAAAGAGAGAAAGAGTTGTATGAAGGACAAAAGAAAAAACCCAGTTCTGCATAAAATGTCAAGCTATTCCCACTCAGCAGTAATACAGTATAGTGATTGTAGTTTTGCATGTTAGACATTCTTAAACTTGGACTGAGTGTCAGGCTGATTAACCATTGTCTGGAATCAATCAATGTGCTGTGCAGCCATGTATGCCTTATAATTAGCCGGCTATGTTAAAACACTATCTCAACACAAGTGCAACAAGGTACGAAATCACATATTCCTGAAAGATTTCTTTTAATGGCAGTGTTTTTGTCTGTTCCTTGCAAACCATCCCAAGTGCTCCTGGGCAGCTGAACCAGTGCTAATCAAGCTCTTTGCACATGAGTCACAGCATAGAAAATATGTGCATACACTACCAATGACAATGTTGTGGTTGGAAAGATAAATGGACAGACAGTATAAGTTGGGTTACAAACTTAGCCCTTTCAACACAGGAAATGATGGGAACGTCAACTATTATTTGATTGGTGAAATTGAGTAGACATTATGTTTTACTTACCAGATTCAGCCCCCACTTTAAATAGGGATCTTGTGTTGGCAGAATTACAACATGTTGGCAGTGTGTAGATAAGTCTGTCATAGTCAGCGTCTGTGGCCTTGACCCTGAGAAGTGTGGTGCCTACAGTGGAACTCTCAGGATAGCTGCCCGTATACTCTGTGGACGTGAACAATGGGGCATTGTCATTGGTGTTGATTACATCTATATGAACCTGAAACACACAAAAGCAGACAAGTTGGTTAGAAAGCATGACAATGTAATACAAATGTGTAGCTTACACCCACTATTACAATTCAATCAATAGAAACTCTCACCAAGCCAAATTATCACATAATAATTTTAAGGTCATGCTAATAGTTCTTAAGCCCTCAATTCTGGACAAACCCAAGGCTGATGTGTTTGGTTAGAGAACACTGTACCAATACAATATTCATTGACATAACATAAGTTCATGTAATTGGTACTGTTTGCAATGTACTAAGAATCTAATGACAACTCAACATGCAAGAATGTGACTTTACGAGCTAAAGCAGTGGACAAACTTGTAATGCTGCCCAACTGTCCATCAACCATCTAAACATGGCCAGCATACAACCATGATTATTGCATCCCACACATAGTGCATTACATGACAATATGCTGATCAGACACCTACTACTTCAGAACACCTGCATGCATTGTTTTTGCCGTATAACTGACATCTAACTGCAGAAAAAGGTATTTAACTGCAGCAAAATACCAACACAAGAATAGGTTTTTTATGAGCGTAGCATATCTGAGTTGTTTCTGTTCCAAACAGACAAAACAGAATAATGCAACAAGTTGAGACATAAATCCCACAGTGCTCTTACATCAGCTCTGTTTCATGTTTTTTTACCATACTTATGTATTTAGTTTTTAGCCCTAAAAAACTGGTGTTTACCATGATTGTTATAATGGGTAATTACATTGCAAGTTTGACACAATCTGTTTAACTTTCTTTTTCTACACCATTATAAAACCTGGTACACTTTCTATACATCCTGTTGAATGATTCATACTTAAGTTCAACATTAAAGCCCTGAAAATAAATGTCTTAACCATAAATGTCATTTTCTGAGTCCTAAACTGGGCAAACACTTCTTTCGTATAGAGAAATTTAGGCAGCTGAGTAAGAGGTAAGTTGCTTTTTTTCCCTTTAAATTACATATGTGAGACGATCAATCATAAAGCTAAGTATCAAGACAACCTCGAAGGTCATGTGACTTGTACATTTGCATATAACATTGTAAACACAGCCTTGTAACAATAGCATACATTGGACATTATGTGTAGAACTACATAACCAGAGGTCAACAAGTAAGGTAAGTAAAGTCATCAACGCCAAATGATTTATGAATTTATCTGCATCAATTACACTATTGTTTGCATTACTCAGGCCCTATTTTCTATTATATCAGTTATTTAACTTCCATACTTTTCTGTTTCATCTGTCTCTTTTACATGAACTATAACATTTAATGGCTCCATAATGGTTTGGTTTGGTCTGCTTTTTGTGCTTGCCTGTTCATCTAGCACAACTATTTCTACATGGTACATTGCCCGTTCTTGTGTTTTATTAGCTGTATAAAACCACAGTTTGACTCTCCGAGCCCTTCAACCAACTGGGCAGTAATCTTAACTACTCAGATTTTATGCACACTTCCAGTCAGCTCAAATCTACATGGCTTCTAACTAGCTGAAGCATTGGCCAGAAGAAGGAAGAAAAACTATGAGAAAAATCTGTAAAAACTCATCATCAGGTAACAAGATATTATCATAGTTTCAACAGATAAACAGTCTGATAGAAGCATGATAACAGGAAGATAATAGGGTCACACGAGTTTGGGGGTCTGTGAGTTCCAGTGTTAACTAGGCGTGTAATACTATAGTTAACTGTTCTCCAATCAGCTGGTGGCCATGATAAAGAGATTCATTCACAAACAGTCTCAGATTACCAGTTTATGTTGCTGTCTATCTAACTGGACTAATGTTTGTTGATGACTCTATTTTTACTGTACAGTTTTAATCAAGTAAGTCGAGTCCTGGTGAATAAGTCAAATAGTTAATAATAGTCAATTTAATTACTTGTCTATTATAGGTATACATTAAAGGTTGTGATTCTTGCTTTGAGGTCAAATATATCTTCTTTTTTTTATTAATATGCAATTTGCCTACAATAATTTCATATCTTGTCAAGCAACACACTCCTCCAGCTATTTAGTTGTGTTTAGAATTTAGAAACAACATTTTCTCATTAATGTCAACCTAATCATTTTATACATTGACTTTAATGTATAATGACATATATTTGTAATGTTCATGTGAGTATAATTGAATTCATTATTTGACAGAGAAATGAAGGTCTATTATGTTACACAAGTGTTAAAGCAAGGTACTGTATATATATAACATCAAAACAATGTGTTTTAGAAATTTAGAAACACAAATCACATTTATTGCAAGTCCATATAGGCACGACTAGGCCAAAATAGAAACTGTCATTCAAAAGCATGTCTGCTAAATTACAGGCCAGTGTTATTTTAGTTTTCAAGGGCTATCTTAGTACATATTATTTAATGCAAGGAAGTTGTGCCTTTTGTAGCAGCTACTAAAATTTGAAATGTTTACCTCAAACTAAGAGTAACAACCTTTAAAGTTTGATCTAGATTAGATAAAAACATGTCAATAAAAAGCTAACAATTTTACTCCATTAAAAAAACTATGCCTAAAGATGACACAAAACCTATCCATTGACAAATCAGTAAATAATTATATTATTTAGGAAAAAAAGGATATTTACTAGGTTTTATCTACTGTTAATAAGATTGCCCTAAAAACCACACATACATGTCACAACCATGTCAATCAGTTTCCAATATGATGAGTACAATTTACTGTATTTCAAATTCACTGAAGCTTTTTACCATCTATGTTAAACTATAAATCAGACAATTTCTCTCCGGTGACACTGATTTCCTGTAAAAGTTAATTTCATTTTAACAGTCATAAGTTTTTATCCATATTTTTACTTGTTGTCATTGATAATCTTCATTCATTACTATTTTGGCTGTTTTTACTAGCTGTTTTTACTAGCTGTTTTTACTAGCTGTTTTTAGGTATTTAGTTTTTAATAGTTTTCCCAGATTTCCTCGTCATTCTCACTTGCTCAAGTTTAGCACTACAGTCCTAAATATTACCTCAACTTCTTTATGGAAAATACAGAAAAGAACACACCCAGTAAATAATAGCACATGCTGCATTTCAGAAATACTTTCACACTTGGGTATTTTGTCAATGGTATTGGATGATGTTATGGAACTACTTTCATGATAATTTAAGAAATCTTTGTGTACACATTATAGGTTCAACTGGTTCTTTACTTTTTATATTACCCTTAGCTGAAAAGCCTTGCATTTGTATTAAATAGTTGTCAGTCATGCAGAAGTTTAAAATACATGTTCTATAGCTAGTAAATACAACTTCTTAAACATTTTAATTAAAGACTCAGTGAGAATTTATACTCATGAAAATAAATCACTAAATCTACTATGTGCGCTGTTTTGTGAAGGAAACATAAACATGTGCATTAAGTGAACGGGCCATGCACACTGCTATATAACTCAGCCATTCAATGCTGCTTGTAGTCTTATCTCTCTATTTCAGCATCTTAATCCATAACAAAGCACATATCATAATTTGTCAATTGATCTAGGGGACGGCTTGCAACTATCTTAACTGCCTTCATATTTCTTTAATATAGTTACCCCAGTTTTGCACAACTCCTGTAAGTGTATATACTCAAACGTTACTATACTCAACAGTATGTGGACTTGTAACATTGTTGAGTGCTGTTAAATGTATTAACCAACTGTTTTCTCAATTGAGAGTAACAGTTATTTTGTCACATACTTTTACATATAGGTATTCTGCTCCAATAATAATGCTATAGTTTTTTGTTTCACGTTGTTTTACTTTGTCTTTCCATCTTGACGTTTATGAAAATGTTATCTCCCACATAATTGTCCTCTTTACCATTTTACAAGTAATTGTTTTCTCTTTTTTTTCACCATACAGTAATTGAAAATTATAGCACATTAACAAACTGTCAAATCTTTATTTTAGAAACACTGGCAAAAATACATTAACTTCCGTAGTACCTATATCAGATTTGATGCTCAAAATGTTAAACTATATATATATATAAACATGCTAAATCCTATCAATTATATACAAGTAAAGCTGAAGAAAGACTATGTAAAAGATGATGATGCGAAATATGATGTGAAAGACTGTGCACTTTTATCAGGCCTGAGTTTATCACTAATTGGCTTATTCAGTTGCCTAATTATTTCATTATAACTCCAGATCACCTATGTATAATAGAACCATACAGTTTGTTGCATGGATTAACAAAGTACTGTGTGCAGTTTACAAAAGCAATAACACTAATTTCTATTATCATTAGGATCGTAACACAGTAGGCTTTGTTTCCAGCCATTTCGGAGATGTACAGCTCTTGTTAAACATCATTAAATGAAGCTTAATTGCAATGGTAGGTACTATGCCAAATGCATTGCAGGACCATCTGTGTGTAGCAGTTCTAACTATGGTTCTATTATCTAGCAGCCAGTATGCACCTAACTCATTGTCATTCCAATAACTCACTGGTAGTATATTGTATAGACCACTAAACAAACTACATATCATTGTTAGCCTCTGTATGCATCATGTTTGTCTCTAACAATGATGAACTATGCAACTCAAAAATCAACAGTACCATAGTAAGTTACCCAACATTTACAACTCTTATCTCTTCATCATTTGTTGCCGAATAATATGCCGTCCAAAATATACATCACATCTCTATTGGTATGCAGTACGGTTGGTAATATATGCAAGGTTTCATAATGTGTAGAATCCAGGAAATGTAGCATGACTATGGTGAACTTTTACATCTGATTCAGCTTCAGCTACGTAACTTCCAACGACTTGATGCTAAACTGCCTTTACAAACCTTGAATCTGATGGACTTTGCTATAGGCTTACAACAGTTTGCCGATGAGACTCACACGAGACTTAACTTCACCACAATCACTCTTTTGTTCTCAATGTAGATCTTACACCATTAACTTTGAGTCAAATATCTTCACCAGCTTTTAGTAATCGCAATTTAGGAGTTAATTAACACAGTTTCTTACACATTTTGTCAGTAAGGTTATAGGCTGTAACCTCTTTCATCTTGTACCATAAAACCACAAAGCAAAAACAGGGAGTATAAAAAAGATTCGGCTGGTCTTCTTTCACCAATGATGTTTACGTTGTGATGTAAGAGGTAATAGTTTCCATCAATCTTTGTATGTGATGTTTCAGAGGAAAATTAAACATGTTTCTGAACACACGTTTTTTTCAATGTCCTGTTTGATATCAGACTATTTCAAAACAAGAAGCAAACGCTTTACTTAATATCTGATCCACGTGATTCTACAAAGTACTAACACCTGTCCAACATCGTTCATTTATTTTCACATCTATTAGGCTTGTTTGTATACATTGTACATATAATTAGTACAGAGATTTATTTATTTGCTTAAATTAACTGGCCTTCCAAACCAAAATAATCAAACAGGTTTCACATTCTAATAACATGATTTATTCAAGCACAAAACATTAGCTCTAACCTCAAGTCATACTTTAACTATTTTCTAACCATAGTCATTATCAAACTCTGTTTAAGAAGTTTTTAACTGACAAAATAAAACAACAGTACGATCAAAAAGTTTGGCACTCCTTACTTAATTAACATACCTGCAGAATAGATTGTTTGAACGATAAAGTAAATGCTGATAAGCCTGTCTGGGCGTTAATCTCCTGTCAGGTGTTAAGTTAACACACTGTTTGTTTTTTACATATTGGCATGTTAAATCTACTGTAAAGAATTGGGATATCAAACCAATCATGCCCACACAGTCATTTGGGTAGTTAACGGCCAAATTTCTAGTAGTTTTACAGCAACAAAACTATCAATATCAAGGTAAAGCTGTTAAGATTTCTTGGTTATCAATCTAATTAAGCGAGTGTATTGAATAAGTCCCCAGTAACACCCCTAGTACATCTTAAACAATCTTCAGTACTGTATAACTATCTCCCTGATGTCGGCTCCTATAAAACTGATAGATAACTTAATATGTTTTATTTCCAAAGTTTTGCTATGTATTAAGTACTGATGATATTTCTGTATTGATAAAGTCAAGAGGGTTCATTGATAACCTTGATAAATGTTACGTTTACATAAATCTTCTCATATAAACTAACAAAGTATTCCAGCCATGAATGTGAAACTGTTCTTGTCTGCTTCTTTATTCAATAGCACTTAAAACCCTTTCGCCTCTCGTCTACTTACTTGAAATATAATCTGACAACGATAACTATATAGAATCTGCATGGAGCTACTCAAACAGGACTTGTTGATTACATATAGGAAAAACAAATACATGGTGAAATAAAACATTCTGTGTGTGTACTGTATGTCATATCAACTGCTGAGTTGAGAACAAATACAGACTGTAATATTACTATCATGAAATATAAACTAAATCCAAACATCAAGTAGAACAATCTTTCTAATAATGCTGAAATTGTTGCTAAATCAGTTTTTTCTTTACAATTTTATCATTGGTCTTGTATTGTCAGTGACATGCAAACTATGTTGTCTGTAACGCTGTCATAAATGAAGTGCACTTCCGCCCAAAAACGTTACACCCCAAACAAACCACAGCATGTTTCCCTTGTAATGAGATTTAACATTTAAAAGTCATGGGGAGCTTGATTAAATTTGAGTGTGGCTTTGTCAATTATGGAAATGTCACTGTTTCAATTATCTCCCTGACTTCAGATACATTGCAGCAGCAACAGAAGAAACTAAACTGGATTGCACTTGTGTCTGAAATTCAATGGATTAATGCGATAACGTAATAGCATCAAATTACCAAATCTACAGTTACAACAGTTCAGCCATTAGCCGACTTTTCCTGCATCTGTTGTTCACACTTACTTCATGGCGGAGTGAACAGTTGTCAACTTGTCATCAACCATTAAGGAATTCGTTGAGTCACACATGTTTCACTGGACAACACATCAAAAAGCAACTTAGTATTGTAACATAATCAATGAACATTTGTTTACATTATCTTTGTGCTTGTAATTGCACTATAAAAATGATTATTACAGAACTACTTGAAACGTTTTACTGTTTTGCCTCAATAGAAATGATAACGTTGTTTATTATACACACCACACTGATAGTTTGATTAAATTGATGCATTTTTGTTCTCATTACAAAGTCATACCTAATTTCATGTCTAGTTCCAGCTGCTACCAAGAATTATGTCTGCAACCAATTAGTACTTGGTCATGTCAGATAAAATAGTCTGATGCCTAATTATACAGGGGGGAATTACTAAATCCTAATTTGATAAAAGAGAAATTTAAAAACACAGGTTGATTAATACGAGAATTATAAATAACTTTACAGAAAGATAATACTATAGCAGCAATGATATAAGAATCAAAATACTTTTCTAACTGTAACTGAACTCAGAAAAACTGTAACTGTACTCAGAAAAACTGTAACTGAACTCAGAAAAACTGCCCTACATAATGAGATTGCAATTACCCCTACATTCAGACCTTACTTTACTGTTTTGTGTGTGTTTTTGTTTCTATTTTTATTTTGTAATTGGAAAAAAGAGCTCAATCAATGGCAATTAGTGAGTAAAATTAGGCCAGCAATAGTCATAAAACATTCTCTGTTTTAAACAAAAAATAAGGAGTCTGAAATACTCACATACCAGCAAATATTGTCATGTTTTAAATTGTTTTTAACAATTCAGATCTATTTTAAGGCTTTATGATATACTTATTACACTCTCCTGGCAGAAAATTGAGATCATAAATAATTTATCTACCTCTTAGAAGTAAGGAGATTGCAAATCATTTAAGACAGAAAGAGGGAGCGAACTGGGCAAGAGGTTCTGTGTTCCTTAAAGTTTGGATCAAAGCATCAAATAATGGCTGTTTAAACATTTGTAGCACTAGCTTGTTTGGTTAAACTGAACTAAATTCCAAAACAAGTTGTTTCATTCAAAAAAGCTGTCTGGGGCTCTAAGGCTTTGGACCTTTTTTCAAACAGACATAAATCTTGACCCATATAAGCAGTCAGCTTTGATGTTGGATATTCATTGATACTAGGCTATAGGACATTCTCATGTTTATTTACAAACTGGTGACATTTCTCTTCATGGAGATCATCAAAGCATGTTTTGTCAAAGTTTGTTCAAATCCTGTTAATGAATCCAGGGTCCTTTTCTCTCTCACACACAAGCCTTATATAACAGTCTTTCATCTTTAGGTGGCAGGAAACCAGAGCTTTAGGTAGGCAAGTGCAGGGTATTGGGGTAGATACCTAAGTTAATGGCGTTTTGAAGCACTATTATTACAAAAACAAACACATTTAGTGAGAGGTATACGTTAATTCAACAAAAACGTTTGCACCACTTTTGTGAACAAAATTAAATGGTATCAAGCCAGGGTGTCTGACTGCGCAGCCTTCTTGTTGTAGATTCTAAAACTAAAACTATAAAAATAGCAAAGATCCGTTATTTAGACAACTGGATATAAAGACCTTTCCACTGTATGAGACCAACTAATTTTGGCATCAAACAGCTATTTACTATGCCCTGAACTCGCTAATTTGACCACTTTTGGACGGGCCCAAAGATGGTCATTATTACTGTAAAGTACTATTTCTATCTTCATTTAATTAAAACTAATAAAAACGGGTATATAAAACAGCTAGACCATGTATGTCCATCACTAACATTACAAACATTGTGTCACCTTCAACTTAAACCACTCACCTCTCATAAACTTCTAGTACTAAAAATTCTAATTCCCATAAAAGTTCCCATCTATAAGGTCGAAGTGGCTTTTACACTGGACACTTTAAGGTCATTTATGGGGTCATTATGTATACAAGTGGGCGGGGTAATGGGTCAATAGTAGTTATGTTAATGGCAAGGTATATATGAGGTATATTTAAGATATTTGTGTTGATATGGTCAGTTAAAGAATGCAGACACTTGGGAGACTGCTTTTATTGACGTGTTGACGTTAGATTTCAATAGTTACATGTGTGGGACCATTTCACTACAGGGATATATTTTCTACAGCTTTCAAGACTTTATTGATGGATTGTTTGTATGAATGGATGGATAAATGGCTGCATGGCTGCATGGATCTCTCTGATATTAACTTCTCTCTAAATTAGTCAGAATTAGTCCAACTAGGGTAATTATGATCATACCACTATTGAACAACTAAAGTATTAGCCTAAATTGGCCACATTTAGATGGGCATTGAACACAAGAGGGAAAAGTGAGCAGAAAAGCTCTGTATGTATAGAAATAAGATTCTCTAATACCTGACCAGATTAGCTGATTATTAGCTTCATTTATACCCACACAACCACAAACAGTAATGCAGAAAGATACAAACTAAGAAAAAGCTGGATTTTGGTAGATTTAACCATTACTTGACTGAGCAGGGTTTTGCAGGTAATTTTTCATATGTAAGTCCAACATTTTATTTTTGGTAAATTACACTTCTTCAAGATATAAAACTGTTTTTTGGTATAGTCTTTCCTTGGTACAAAATTATGACGAACTGGAAGATATAAAATACCTAGTACTTCCCTTTTATGTAGAACTAAATAGATCTTATCAAAACAAAGTAAAATGTATACATATATAAATAGACTTTTAACTGTGCAAATATGTATACATGATTACACATTGTGACAGTTTTCTATGTTTACTACAAACACTATGATGCACAGGCATGCTTAAAAATGTACACTACAGGATCTTTTAAAATGAAAGAAAAACAGCCAATCTAATTTAAAACACTAAGGTTACATCTTATGGCGACTTAATCCAAAACTCTGAAATTCTAAAGTAATTCAAACTGTCATGTCATTCCAAAAGCATGCACCCGATATATGATTTAAACTGTCCTTGAAATGGAATATATGTACATGTTTGAGGCACTTTGTGTAAACTAACTGTCAGCATGTTATTATGATATCATATAAATAGAAGAAACTGAGACTGCCATCTTTTTCATTAAGAGTCATCAGAAATTATAAACTATGCCTAAAATGTACTAAAACTGAACTAGATGAAAACCAACTTCCGTCAGTGTTTATTTCTGTCTTTTAAAATACAAAACAAAACCACCATGTTTGGAATATTTCAAAATGATTTTTTTTACAAGTAAAGCAATAAAGTTTTATGAAGCAGAAATGAAATGTTACATAATCTCCATCAATATAAATCCATCATATAACATCTACCAGTCTATGACCTTAAAATAAATAGTATCCCCTACTTATAACCCTTGTGATATGGAACTTTTATGTTATAGAGTGTAAAATGCAACTAATAAACATTAAGGGTGCTTTGAATGTAATCCATCCACATGTGGAACAAACCTAACTTGTGGGTTGGATAGGTTAGTGTACCTCAATTCTAGTTGGGTAACTTGTGGGTTGGATAGGTTAGTGTACCTC
>ENA-OREC01001551-OREC01001551.1-marine-metagenome-genome-assembly--contig:-NODE-1551-length-11762-cov-12.795293_pt1 | contig 11762 bp, 9 predicted proteins | sample MGYA00248626_ERZ508543 | MGnify/ENA primary metagenome ERZ508543 (study PRJEB26211, sample SAMN05518279) | marine metagenome | isolation source: Puget Sound, Washington, USA | host: Bankia setacea... | reverse complement strand
TCGTTTCTCTAGGCTTACATATGTTTGATAAGCACAACTGCATACATCGTTTCTCTTGGCTTACATATGTTTGATAAACACAACTGCATACATCGTTTCTCTAGGCTTACATGTGTTTGATAAGACACGTTATATTAATTAATAAACATAAATACACACAATGAAATTGACAAGTGTCTGTATTTTGTGCAATATCAACTTGTGCACATTGCCTCTTAGTGAGAAGGCACCAGCTGTTTAATTAGTGACACTGCAATAAGGAAACGTTATATTAGTTCACAGATTGTTCCGCTTAAACGTCTGGTGAATGTAGGAGAGTTGATTGTTATTTCAAAAGAATTGCGAAGTACCGGTGTTTTTGTCCTGGTGCTTTTGTAAAAAATCATTCCTCCTCTTGCAGGCTCTCATATTTCTAATGAAATTACCACAATTATTGATACGAGTCACTTAATGTTCACGAAACGTACGTCTTTAGAACCCACACAGGCACGAAACATCATTATTTAATCACACTTACATTTACAATGGGTTTAGATTGGTATTGTCCCCACTTGTACACTTAACATGACGCGATACGGAGATCATTTCCGTTATGCATTTTATAAAACTAGGCGTATCAGCGTGATGTCGATTATGTTAGCTAGCTTAATGTAGTAAAAGTTTGACAACTTCTTGAAAATCGAATATTACAATTTCAGGACAAGACATCCCTTCATACCATGGCACAAACGTATACCGAGCAAAGTATACTACATGAACCTAGTATACATACGCAGAGCATGTTTGACTGATAAATGCAACGATGGTATGAACTTAACGTAAGCCGCATAAACATGTCACACTATAACAATACGTCGAAAGGTTGGGATTTTGACAAAACAACACTTCTTTACAAATATATAATAACGAAAACAGCTCGTCTCAAATACACGCACACCAAATACGTCAAACTGAGTTATTTTATAATACAACAGTTTTCCTGAGATAAACACTGACAATAGTAATACACAGAGTGACACACAATTCTACAAGTCCTAATGTACGTATACAATTCAACCACTAGCATTTCCCGGTGGTACACATGTAATTTCCTCATGACCTGTATCATGTAGTGTGTGTGTCAAAAAGCTCGCTAACCAAATTATTACAATGGGCTACTTAACAGGTCTGAGCGTACCAAACATTTACACCACACATTTTGCATACAAGCTTAAAGCTTAATTTGCTAATACGATATTCAAGATAGTATCCATTTAAATATGGCTGCTAATAAATGTCAATTACCGTAACTAGACTAAATACTAAGTGGAACCATTCTCATAATAATGTCGCCAGTTGTATAAATTCCAAGTTAATTGGAAAATGTGGCGCCCTGTGTCATATAAGTTTAGAGTTTAACACTTTACCTAGGATTTCGGAAGCTTATAAATGCTTTCTCGGTGGATCGAGAGCCTGTGTTTTTCCTCGGAACATTCTATATGTTTTTATACTCTGTGGCTGTGTAATTGCAGCAATGTGTGCATCAGTTATTTCACCAGTTCTTAGTTTGTGTCTTACTAGTTTTACTGATAACGTCAAAGGAGCGAACACAACAGCTGACAGCTACAATGCATCGACGGAAGTGTGGTATGATTATAATACGTCGACAGGTTGGGAATGTAACAAAAAGACTTCTTTACCAATATTTAATAACGAACACAATTCGTTTCCAATACACACACGTCAAATACCTCAAACTCAGTTCTTTTATACAACAACAGTTCTTCCTGAGATAAACACAGACGAGTTGATGGACAGGATTTCAAACTTCACCAATGATGTTCAACGTGATATTGTCAGTAATCAACTACGTTATTGTCCTTACACAGACTTATGTACCGTGTCGTCTTTACTTAGTTTTGACAAAAACTACTTTAAGAAGCCATGTTGTAACAGATGCAGCTGTGATCGTAAGACATGCTTCATATATCAAACCTGTTGTCCAGAAATAATACAATATCCAACTAGAGAAATGCTTCATGACAACAACAAACAACTGATGGAAATAATGGGAATGATTGGAGAGGATGGACAAGCTAAACGTAGCTGTCTAAGCTTGAGTCTAAAGTCTAAATACATGTGAGTTGGTATTGTTTCATGCCCGGATCCTACCAGCGGTTACTCGTTTCAGTGCACTCGAGAATACACGTCCAAGATTGACCTACTAAATGATATAGTGCCTTGTTATGGAAAAGTCAGTTTGGACATTTACAGAAAAAGAGTGTGCGCACACTGCAACGGTTTATCTGATGAGAACATGTGTGTTCTTTGAACCAGAACTGGAATATTTTGACGCCCCTTCAACAGAAGAAATAGCAGACGTTAGAACATTATTGAATCTCGTACTAGTGGGTAATGCATATAGCAAACGGTCGTGTGATATGTTGTTTAGAATAGACATAAGCTTTAAAGTCAAAGGTTAGGAATGGCGGACTTAGGATTGTGACACTACTAGACGATTTAAAACAAAACACTGATAATAAATTAGACTTTTAATAAAACTCAATATTTAAATGAAACAATATCATAGTTTACATACATACACAGTTATATAATAAAAACGATAAAACACATCAATTTACAGACGCGAAACTGTCCACACAACACACAAGTATAACGAGAAACTCAACACTTATCACACCACTCATCACAACACTTATCAATGCGGCATATAATACAATGTGTATGTGATACTCCTCCGACTAGTCAACTCTTACTGAAAACTAGGCAAACAAATCATATCGATTTGCCAAACATGTATCAACCTCCTGCACTACTCATTGTGCACTCCATGGTCACTCGGTCCCACAAACTGAAACCTCGTATTTCTATAAACGCCACACATATGTATAAATTGGGCTAACATATAGTTATCAAGAACAAATACCATAAAAAATACGAAATTACATAAAAAAGCACAAAACCGGCAGTCATTTTTCAAAGTTTCTTTTATTCATATTTTAAGCATTGAGCAGTTGAGAATTTCAGAATTAATCTTTCAGCACAACGTTACAATAATCAGACATAAAAGCATAGGGGACCAGGCTTATCTTTTGATAAAGTGACATTCTCTTTTGCTGGGCGGAAATTACTCTCGTTTTCCACCATTATCATGTTAAAACAAAACAATGGTCTTGTCTAAATTTAATTTTCGAACAATCCAATGTAAATGTTAGGGACATCATGATCAAGATATGAATTGGAGCAGCCAACAGTATATAGCCTGGTCAGACAGCACGGGTGTGCAGGCTGGCCTGACTCAAAACTAGTGCACAATCCCTCTACTATGCGGTGTAAAAACAACATTTATCGTCACATAAGTGTATGCATTGTAGTTCTGTTTTGCCACATCTTTCAAATAAAAAAAGTTCAGTTCAGCATGTTAAGTATTACATTTTCATAGAAATAGTAACAAAATGAGTTTGATGGATGTGAACTTGTATTTCATTAAAATAATAAAAGCCGTAATAAATCACTCATGGAAAATAATAAAATACTGACATGGTGCTGCAAATTGCTATCTAAACTGTAACCCTTAACACGCTAATAATAGGAAATCTGGATTAAACTTTGAATTTAAACAGGCAACAGTGAAGAGATTTGTCATACTACACATATGTATACTATACACATTGCCTGACTCTATGCTAGTGACAAAGCTCTTCACGATTTACCGCCAACGTGCTAATACCGGTAGGTTACACCAACAAATGTTATAGCTCACATTGTGTAGACTGAACAGATCGGCCTGCTTTACTTGCAATAGTCATTTTATGATCACAACACAAATACTAATATACACTATTGTAGCGTTGTGAAGTAACAAGACGTGATCTCTTCGTAACTTTATTGCCGAAGTCATACGGCTTGGCTCTCCAGAATGAGCCAGAATATATACGTCAGGAAACATAAACAAAATAGGGTTTGATTGCCACTTAGCAATACATACACCTTAGTAACATTAAACATGTACTGAATGAAATTAAACAATTGATGGTTTTCTCACATTCGAATGGACTATTTCAGTGGAAACGGCTGATGCAATTATACATGCATCTATTGTCCTCTAAACGAAATGTCAAAATCTACTTTAACATTATCCAACATCCACAAAGTGTACATGTTATAGGTGCAATGCTTTTGAAATAGTGTTTTTAAAGTCTAGTAGATTTGACATATACGTATACCATGGTTAAGTAGCAATACAACAAACATAGATAATTGAACAACATAATTTCAATTAATTAACAAATGGGACATTATGTTATACTATCATTAATACGCTTTGTGGCAGTAACGTTGTTGTGCACCGTTTTATCCTAAAAGCGCTACACTCCTTAACCGGTGCGCGCGTAATAAGTTCTTTTAGCGTAAGAATCGAAACTGCCGCGATCGTCTTAACACGTATAAAAAACTTGCATGCAAGCTCATATATCATGTATTGCTTTATAACAACACTCAATGTTACTGATATCAAAGCGTAGAATAAATATTACTGAAACACATTTGATCTGTATTTTGTCAGTTCCAAGACACATGCGTACTAATTCATATGATTTGCCTTTTTTTTAAAGCAAACCCCTGACAGCGCTTAGTCGAACATAACGTGGACAATAGTGTTCATTTGACACTGTTTATTTAACAAAGTCAGAAAACAAAACAATCAAGCTAAGACGTCTTTAAAGTAAATGAGATACTGTAACGATTTGTATTTCAAACACAAGCACGATCGTTTAAACTATAAGCGTGTTTTTACACAAAACAACACAACCGAGCTCGACATTTTAACATCGAACCAGACTATACTGGAGTAATTAAAAGTTTGCAGTATGAACGCATATAGTGACACTTTTGATATATTGAGAGTAAGTACCGCAGAGATTTTGTTTCACTATATGATCTTTATAATGTTCTCTGAACGAATATAATATGTTTATGAACTAACGCAAAACGACCACAAACCGCCTTCTTGTCACAAACCTCCATTTGCATCAGTGGGTGTTTGAACGAATCCAATGTTGTTACGTTCGGTAACTTATATCGCAGTCAAGAAGAGCATTGTGCTAAGCCGGTACATCAGCATTGTAAGAGACTCACTAAACTCTGGTGCAAATAAACGGGTATACCTTCACCTAGCTAGGAAGTGTGTTTTATATCAAGTATTTCTGCGGCCGTATGTTTTTCGTCACTTTTTTCTGGATTTAATGTTCATTCTCGTATTTCTGATCACAACCAATTAACTGGAGAGTCTTTCGACGATGATAATTGATACTAGGATCTTGTCAATGTCATATTAAATTAATTGAAAACGTGTTCTTATAGACGCCTTCAGTACAGAAGAGAGATATTGCTATGCTATTGATATATTTCTCTATTAAATGCCCTCTTTGAATCGTTAGAAACTAAAAAAAAGATAAATAAGATGAAGAAGGAAATGAAGAGGCTGGAAAAGGTTGATGATGAGGAGGACGATTAGGGTTGGGTTAATGGTGATGACGGTGGTGGCGAATGGTAGTAACACATAAACAATGGTGGACGATTAGATGTAGTATCACGTATAACTATAAACCAAGTGCCATTTCGTTTGCTTGTGACATGTCTTAAACAACAACCATTTTTTGAAGGTGGACCGATTTTTTTATTGTTCTGTCAGATCAAAAACACAATTTTGAGTAATGGAAGCAAGTGACTTTATTGACATTCCATAGTTGGATTTGTGATTAAATGGGTTCAAATAGATTTTATTCATTGAAATTGGTGCCAAACTAGATATTTTCTAAATTTCAATACTTGTTCCGAATGCTTTCATCACACAGTCGATGCCAGTTTTTGATGACTTGGACTTATTCCTCACGAGTAAGCTGTTAAAGGATATTTTGGATGTAATAAAACCGTATGTCAGTACTCTCAGATGTTTTTTTGTTATCTTAAACTGTTTGAAATTGGCTAAATTGATGTTTAGGTGGACAAAAAAGACATTTTGTTGACATTTGAGACAAATAACAAACTTAAGACAGGGTAGAGGCACTCTCAAAATAACAAGAGTCAACGGGCAAAGTTGAGTTTGTTCGTGTAATCAAATGACAAAAGTGGACTTACCATTGGGCAAATTAGTGTACTTAAGTCAGTTAGTGGACATAAGTTCGTTTGTGATCTCGGGGCCTGGTCAGACAGTACGGATGTGCAGGCTGGTCTGACTCCAGACTGGTGTCAAAGCCCTCTAATATTTGGAGTAAAAACAAAATTTATCTTCACATAAGTGTATGAATTGTATTTCTGTTTTGCCACATATTTCAAACAAAGTGGTTAGGTTTAGCATGTTCAGTATTATATTTGCATAGAACAAGTAGCACAATTAGTTTGATGTATGTGAACTTGTTTTTCATTATAAGAATCAAAGCCTGAATAATAGACTAAAGGAAAACAATAAGACTGCACATATGTCACAGTTGCTCATATAGTGTAGACTGAACAGTTCTGACTGCTTTACTTGCAATACTCATTTTATGATCTTAGCACAATTACTGATATAGACTATCTATAACACGCTTTTATCTGAAAAGCGCAACACTCCTTAACCGGTGCTTTTAGCGTGAGAATCGAGACTGCTGCGATGTTCTTTAAGCCGCCCGAGGGATAGTCGGGAATACAAACACACTGTTTTTTCTAAGCTCCAATATATCCTTTTCATACTTCCTTTGATGACACAAATGTGACAATCATCGAAACAACTGAATGTTCGTCAAGAATATGGTGACTGTACGGGTGCTACATACTAAAATTGAGAAATGTCAGCATTTTTTGGGCACACGTTAAGACATTAATGTTGGTGAACACCAACGCTGAGCTTCATCCCCTAAGCACATGTTTAGACATGACACGTTAGCGGGATGAAATATGTTAGTGAACAAGGAAAAAGGTGAATTCAAGTAATATTGTCAAACCGACGTTTTACATTGTCAATTTAACAATTAGTCCTCGTTTGGTCTAAACTTTAGTGATAATTCCCTTAATATTCGATTATTTTTTCACCAACTAGGGGTAGCAATCTACTAAACTCCAAAAGCAGAAGCTAGAGAGTCTGCTGCACGCTTGGTATATACAACAGATAAGCTCGAATGCCCTTTTAGCATCGATTTAGAATGTCATGTTGAACAAGAATGACAAACTGCTTAACTGATAATGTGAGCACTTCGGCTTTTTCTGATTGTGTGGAACCGTTCAAGACAAAAGTGGAAAGCGTCATCGGTACAGGTTAGCATAAATGTGATATGTTGACATTTCCTAGTTATACGCAGAGTGACTGATATTTCCTCAAGTCATATTATACTTATACAATTACACCACTAGTCTATCCCTGCGGTACACATGTTATTTTCTCATGACCTATATAATGTATTTTGTTTTTCAAGAAACTCACTTATCAAATTATTATTATGAATTACTTGTCTGAATGCACCTAACATTTACCATGATGTCGACATTCTTTCAAAATAACTATAACCAACCATACCCTTTGCAGACATACTCATGCTAAATTGCTAATACGATATTCAAGATATTATTCACTCATAACTAGAATCACACAGGCATAGTGTTTGGCTCATGGTTGCTTATACATGTCAATTACGCTAAATAATAAATCGAACTATTCTCATAATAATGTCGCCAGTAGTATAACTTTCAAGTAAATTGATCAATGTGGCGCCCTGTGTAATATTAGACTAAGGTTTAACGCTTTGCCTATGATTTCGGAAGCTTATCAGTGTTTTCTCGGGGGACCGAGAGGTTGTGTTTCGATGAATTTTCTCGGAACATTCTTTGGGTGTTCATACTATTTGGACGTGTAGTTGTAGCCATGTGTTCATCAAATATTTCAGTGGTTCTGATATTAAGTATGTGCCTTTCTAGTTTTACTGATAACGTCAAAGGAGCGGACACGACGAGTGACAGTTACTATGCCTCGATGGAACCGTCGTTTGGAGATATAGCTCTAGATTACAATACGTCGAAAGGTTGGGAATTTGACAACAAAAAACTTCTATACATATATCTTATTCGTTTCCCATATACGTACACCAAACGCCTCCACCTCAGGATCTTCATATGACAACCTTTACTCCTGAGATGAACACCGATGATTTGATGGACATGATTTCAAACTTCAACAATGATGATCAACGTAATATTGTCAGGAACCAACTAAGTTACTGTCCTTACGCAGACTTATGTACCGTTTCGTCCTTACTTAGTTTTAACTACACTTATTATGCTTACAAGGGTCCATGTTGTCAGAGATGCAGCTGTGATCGTAAGACATGCTTCATATAACGAACATGTTGTCCAGATATAATGCAATATCCAACCAGAGAAATGCTTCATGACAACAACAAACTGATGGACAATATGTGGACAGCTGCAGAGGATGGACAAGCTAGACGTAGCTGCCGAAGCTTGAGTCTTAAGTCTAAATACATGATAGTTGGTATTGTTTCATGCCCGGATCCTACCCATGGTTACTCGTTCAAGTGCACTCGAAAAATACACGTACGAGATTGACCTACTAATTGTTATAGTGCCTTGTTATGGAAAAGCAAGTCTGGACATTAACAGAAACAGATTTTGCGCATATTGCAACGGTTTATCTGATGAAGAAATATCACTGTTGAACGTGCCATGGACCTTCCAGTTAAAATTGTACATTGACGCATAACCGCTGTAATATGACTGGACTTTGGAACACCTACTCTTTACACATAGAAATGGCTTGTCTCTCCTACAGTTCTGTAATTACGGATGAGAATACTCTCTTCGAAAACATGTTCTGTGTCATATGTAACGTGGAGGTTCGCGGACTAGTTATATCATTTCTTGTTCAGGACGTCTAAAAATGGAGACGACTGGTGTGGACATCAAAACGAATGGAATTTGTTCACACAACGAATGTTACGATGACCAAAAAGTCAACACAATAGATCCTAATGTGTGAATGATTTGTTTATCCTTAAATATTGCATAGATATACAGCTGAACATAGTAAACGCAATACACTCGACATCATGCAACTTGATATTAGGATGCTGCCAAGTTATACTTTCACATCGAACCTAACAGATTAGTGTGAGATATTTGTAAATATGCCGTAATTATATTTCCTACTTGTATGCACCACTTTAAATAAAGAAACTACATTTAATTCCTTCTGTACCAGACTCTTATTTCTAATGACATGCTATAGAAGCGTGTGTTTTGAGTGACACATTTAAGGTAACATCATTATAATGAACATTAATACAAAAGAGATTGAAAGGGTGAACATTAAATATTGCGGTTAAATTTAATTTATGTTTCGAGTATCTTCAGCTGCTTCTGTAAACTCTGGAAATGATTGAACACGATTTATTTTGCTCGCTTTCCCTATTTTCATTTCTGGAAAATATGACTTTTCAATCAAAGGCACAGATAGTCTTGTTGTAACGTGTAATGCCGCCTGCATCGTGTCTATTCCATTGAATAACATAGTCTACTTGTATGTTACCTACATGCAACGGTGTGATTAATCGGAAAATGCTCCACAGTACAAGTTTAAAGTACAGTTCTAGTTTCAATGATAAAACCTCGAACAGCATGTTACACCGTTATATTATTTAGTTTTGCGTTGTTGGTCTACATATAACTGAACCTGCTGTTATCTAATTTTCATGTTTTGTTTTATATTGTAGAAGAAATGCATGAAAATCGTTTGCACGGCTTATGCTCGCTTCCAAATTGGAACGTGTCAACCTGTGCTCACATGGGGTAACGTTCGGACATGCTGTCTATTCCATTTATTTTCGCCTGTTTCAAGTGTCACCCCCAACGATTCAGGGATCTGAGTTACTCTGGAGTTAAAGGGTCAATTCAACGGTTTTCTGATGTTGCAGTATAATCTGAAATATGTTAACTTTGCAGATGCATTTTGTAGAGCGAGTAAACCACCGGTGAATACTAAAGATAGCCGCCTTAGTATATTTGACTGTCATCTAACTTTACAAGTTAATACCAAGGGACAATTTGATATAGACTTGTTAGTACAGAACATAAAGAAAATACATTGTAGTTTCATTTCAACAGATACATTTAATACCCGTGATAGTGGTGTAAAGACACTATAGCAGATTTTCAAGTAGAAATTGTAGCAAAAGACAGAGATATAAGAAACTACCAGTCAAATGATAGTCTTACCGTTTACAAAATCTATAATGAGTCTAACCACTATTGCGGAGGAGAGCCATTTCTGATTAAGTTATGGCCATCGTTATCGTGTCCAATGGTGAATATTTTAATAAATGATATTCCTGCTGTCGACGTTAGAGAGCCACTTTTGATTGAGTTATGGCCATCGTTATCGTGTCCAATGGTGCATATTTCAATAAATGATATTCCGGTACATATAACAACCTTACGCTAATTGATGTTTTTTTATTAGTTCAAAATTGTGGCATGCTAATGACTATTTTCTGTATATATGTGTTGATGAATATGAAATGTATCTGAAGCATGTGAAATCAAACAAAGTCGAAAATGATCGTGTATTGCCTTCAACATCACTGCGTCTAACCAGATATATGGACATGGTGAACGTGCGTGCTATGTTTCATCACAAACACTAATGTATTTCACATTCTGTTTGCCGCTAGCAATAGTTATCATCTCAAACTTAGGGATGCTTGTTGCTGTTGTTTTCAAAATCAAACAAACCAGGTCTGTGTCAAGAAACGTTAAGAATAAGCGCAATACCATGATTATAGTTGCTAAGCTTTCAACAATTACAGGCGCTACGTGGATATTTGGCTTCATCTATCTCTGGACAGACATTAAACTCTTCTCTTACTTGTTCATTGTTCTGAATGCAAGTCAGGGGTTGTTTCTATGCTTTGCTTTACAGAGAGCTGTCAACATCTTTGAAACACTCGAAAGGATAAACCGACAGTATTCCGCAAAACTGCTTTATCTTCATGTTAACTGTTATTGCAACACTACTTTAGTTTTATGTATGATGCATGTTTAATCTTTGAATATTGATTTTGTCTTAAACTTAAGCACATTTCCACAATTGCCATTCAACAAATGTTCGCCTTGTGAAACAATGAAACGTTCAAACGGAAAAAACTCATAAGTATGTTTAGTATTTTACAATTCTTTTCCTTTGTACTACTGGCATTAATATACTAATAACATTGCTAGTATCAACATATTATTTTCCATTCTGCGTATGATTCTGTATATTAACCTAAATGTTGTTTTATCTATAACTATCTGTTGTAAGTAAAGAATTGAAATATGTATTTATGAACACAAAGTATCATATGTGGACTCCGTCCAGTACGACAGAAGCTATTAGCCGACATGCCATGGAATTGGAACTCTTGAACATCATAACGCTTATAGATAAATAACAGTTTACTGGAGTTCCTCTGCAGCGTAGGTGGAGACCGTATGATCATTTCTGTATTGTGTTTATTCGCGCCATCCTGATTCTTTATCGTGAAGACACTGTACGATTACTATAACAATTACTAAGAGTGTTAACGGGTTTTCCTCTAGAGTAATAACAGTACAACCATAAACATACTTTCATAACTGTATACAATTACAATTACACAATCTCTGCCCACGGTAATGCATGATAAAGTGAGTTAGCTGGAACACATAAGAGACTGCAAGTAAAGAGATTACCAATT
>ENA-OREC01001550-OREC01001550.1-marine-metagenome-genome-assembly--contig:-NODE-1550-length-11764-cov-19.297681_pt1 | contig 11764 bp, 3 predicted proteins | sample MGYA00248626_ERZ508543 | MGnify/ENA primary metagenome ERZ508543 (study PRJEB26211, sample SAMN05518279) | marine metagenome | isolation source: Puget Sound, Washington, USA | host: Bankia setacea... | reverse complement strand
TTATTATTATTATTATTATTATTATTATTATTATTATTATTATTATTATTATTATTATTATTATTATAATTATTATATTATTATTAATGTAAAATACAAGACGCTAGTGCTGAATGTTAGTAAGGTATGAAAGCATTAATTGGTTGCACCACCACCTTTGTCAATCAAACATTAAGGAAAAGAATAGAACACATGTTACATAAAACGCGTACATAGTTTACAAACATTGATATAAACACCATACAGCAAACCTACAACATACGTGCTAAAGTGAAAGAAAGGACAAAAAGATGCAATTAGTTCATATTGAGTGTATGTTTTTAACTGTGTACATAGCGTGTTTACAACCTGTGTGTACTGTGTGAATATCCAGCATCACTTTCAACACTGTACATAACGTGTAACTGATGCTTCTAACATAACAATCACATGGGCCTTTTTATCGTTCTTTGCTTTAACACACGTGCATACTTAGTTGAAATGGGATACATATCTATTTTTATCGTAGGTGTAGTAAATGGTTGACACCATCAACAAAACACATCAAACCACTTTAAAAAGCTTATGCCATATGTGACACTAAAACGACATATTTATTCGTGTTACGTTTAAGAACATAAGAAAAACAATGTGCAACATGTTATGTGACATATTGGTCGCCATTAAGATAAGGGTTAGCAATACAACTGTCAAAGCTCTTTAAGTTTAGGGGGCTGCTTATTCACAAGTACAGTGTTTCCGTAAGATCTCATTTGGAATCAAAGGTAATCTTTTCAACGACAACTGTAAAGAATGTATACACAATTCTACAACATTAAGTTGCATCGCCAATGTGTTGTGTTATATAACTTACATTTGAACCCAAAGCATTTTGTAGATATATCAAAGAAGCACTAGTTGCTAGAGATTCCATCCTAAATCATATTGTTTATTTTAATAACTCATAACATACATATTTAGATGTTGAAACTTACAATGCAATATGACGTTTGGAAGTAAATGTGTGAGTATTATGTTAGTATATTAAACTCATTTAGTTATATCATGTTTTAGTTACTTTAACGATCCTTATAGGTATTTGATTTTTCATTTGATCTTTCTTTCTTTCTGTCTCTATCTTTTGTTCTTTCTGTCTGTCATTCTGTCTTTCTGCCTCAATCACCTGTTTTGTATATACACATGACATCATTATATTGCATATTTGTTCTGTAAACGATGTTATATATATACATGTATAGGTCTAAAATAAAATATATGTCTGTTTGTGAAATTAGCAACTACTGCGTTCACCATACAACTACATCTAAATGAGAAATACAGGTAGATCATGAAGATATTAAACGTCGATCCTTGTGTTGGCTAGCGGTAAATGTTAATCTGAATGTAACAGTTAAGCGTTGTCTGGTGATGCAAATCAGAAGACGAGTATATGTTCAAATATTGCTTTTACTACATGTAACATTATTTAATCAAATACATAACGCTTTTTGGACAGAACCGGTATCAACTGGATTGTGTTTTAGCGGAGAAATTAAAATACCATGAATTAGATGGATCACAAATCAACAACAGTTCAAGTGCTAACAAATAATCCATCTGTCAAGTAAATTAAACATTTTGGGGGGAATTATAAGGCCATATGCAAACACAGCAAGCAGTTACAATATTAAACTATACATGTAAACTTACTTGTCATCTTACTTCTACCCTCACAACTTACCTCACTTACCACCTTATTTATAGTATTGCTTTTAACAACATTGCTTCTAACTGTTACGTCTAACATTGCTTCTAACTGTTACGTCTTACATTGCTTCTAACTGTTACGTCTAACATTGATTCTAACTGTTACGTCTAACATTGATTCTAACTGTTACGTCTAACATTGATTCTAACTGTTACGTCTAACATTGCTTCTAACTGTTACGTCTAACATTGCTGTTACGTCTAACATTGCTTCTAACTGTTACATCTAATATTGCTTCTAACTGTTACGTCTAACATTGCTTCTAATTGTTACGTCTAATATTGCTTCTAACTGTTACGTCTAACATTGCTGTTACGTCTAACATTGCTTCTAACTGTTACGTCTAACATTGCTTCTAACTGTTACGTCTAACATTGCTTCTAACTGTTACATCAAATATTGCTTCTAACTGTTACGTCTAACATTGCTTCTAACTGTTACGTCTAATATTGCTTCTAATTGTTACGTCTTACATTGCTTCTAACTGTTACGTCAAACATTGCTTCTAACTGTTACGTCTTACATTGCTTCTAACTGTTACGTCTTACATTGCTTCTAACTGTTACGTCTAACATTGCTTCTAACTGTTACGTCTATTATTGCTTCTAACTGTTACGTCTTACATTGCTTCTAACTGTTATGTCTTACATTGCTTCTAACTGTTACGTCTTACATTGCTTCTAACTGTTACGTCTATTATTGCTGTTACGTCTAACATTGCTTCTAACTGTTACGTCTAACATTGCTTCTAACTGTTACGTCTAACATTGCTTCTTACTGTTACGTCTAACATTGCTTCTAACTGTTACGTCAAATATTGCTTCTAACTGTTACGTGTAACATTGCTTGTAACTGTTACGTCTAATATTGCTTCTAACTGTTACGTCTAATATTGCTTCTAACTGTTACGTCTTACATTGCTTCTAACTGTTACGTCTAACATAGCTTTTAACTGTTACGTCTTACATTGCATCTAACTGTTACGTGTAACATTGCTTCTAACTGTTACGTCAAACATTGCTTCTAACTGTTACGTCTAACATTGCTTCTAACTGTTACGTCTTACATTGCTTCTAACTGTTACGTCTAACCTAACATACATCAGTACGCCTAACCTTGCGTATAAACGTACGTCTACTTGTACTACTAATCTTGCCTCTGTCCTCACACCTTGCATCACTTATTAACTTACTTAATCATACACTGCGTCTTATATTACTAACCTTTGTTCGAACCTTACTTCTTACCATACCTTCCAATATAACAGCATACGAAAACCTTGTGTACAAAACTGAGGAGCAGTGTGTGATACGCGCGACAAATTGAAATGGTCACGCAACATTCAATCAGACTATACATGTAGTATCACGAAATGGGCAGATGTTATTGTGTTTTATTCATCAGGTCACTTGCTACGTATTATCCCATGTCTCAATTTAAGATTCTGCTAACAATTTCTAACAAACTTGTTTCATCTTTTTTCAGGAACGGGATAGTCGCCATCTTGCTGGAGAACACCTAGCATTTGATGTGCCTTCGTTAAGATAGAAATGTCGTCACCGAACACTTATGATAGTAGCGGCAGAATAATGCAGTACAGCAGACGAACATCCTTTATTGCGTGGTCCGCAGTGAGGCGATCCAAAAAATACGTATTACCATTCGGAATAGCCCTGGCTTTCTTCCTAGTTTTGACATTTCAATATCATCCGCCATTAAATCAAATAATCGTGATTGGAGAAAATGCACGTGAGCTATTAGGTCCAATGTCACGTGTCAACGTGTATGTGCCATACAGTAACAACGTTTCAACAAAATCCACGAGCTTGGACAATGAAACAGAAGAATTCAAGGATATTTCGCCTCAACCGTCCTTGAAGAAACTAATAAATGCAACAAAAACCATGTATCCTGTGACTTTAAATGCACCATATCTGATAGAGAATCCAAATCTATGTTCAAGTGTCAAGAACTTGTCTGTGCTCGTTGTAGTTCACACGGCCCCAACGCATTTCGAACGGCGTCTTGGTATACGAAGAACGTGGACCAATAATTCCTTCCTTGCGGAGTTAGGCACTGTCCGTGTACTGTTCCTTCTCGGCAGAGTTAAGGATCAAAAAGTTCAGAAGCAAATCGAACATGAGTTTACGAACTTTGGAGATTTGTTGCAGGGAGATTTTATGGACGCTTATAGAAATTTAACTCATAAAGGTGTGATGGCCTATAAATGGATGTCGGAACGCTGTAAAAATGCTAAATTCATTCTTAAAGTAGATGATGATATCACCGTGAACATGTATAAACTATTCACTGAAGTATTACCAAAATACAAAGGAAAATCGAAGCAAATAATGTGCAATCATATTCACCCAGGAACTATGCCTATTATTAGAAACAAAAAGAGTAAATGGTACGTGAGTGAAAACCATTTTCGTCAGCAGAAATTTTATCCAAGATACTGTAGTGGTTTCCTCGTACTATTTACAAATGACTTCATGTCAGCATTGTATCGCTCCGCGTCGCTTACGCCATTTTTCTGGGTGGATGACGTGTATCTTTACGGTCTTGTGCCAAGTCACGTGCCGGGGATTCATTATAATGGTCTAGCCAAAGGAAGTCATCAGCTAAACGGGAAAATGGCTATCAAGTGTTATAAAAATGTGACAAAAACGTGTGATTTCCTCGTGACGGGAGCAGGCGAGGCGATCGTAATGGAGGAAATATGGTATAACATGGGATTGTTGTACCTGAAAAATAGAGACACTGTCATTAAAGTGGATACGACGCCAACAACAACAACAACAATGTCCACGACAACTAATCAAGAAAAAGAAGAAGAAATAAAAACTGCTGTCATTCAGGCGAGTAAGAAACTCAAAAAGCCAACCCAACAATTAACTCTAAAGAAGGAACAACCACAGCAGCAAAAGCACCCTCATACGGCAGAGAAGCACCCTCATACGGCAGAGAAGCGCCCTCATACGGCAGAGAAGCGCCCTCATACGGCAGAGAAGGGGCTTAAGAAGACATAGACCATCGGTTTATATTTGAAAGATAAATCCGAAACATTAACATATACTCATTAGGCAAACACCACATTGATCAGCTGTACTCTCAAAGTGTGTTTGTGTTAATGAGAAAAAGGGTTAAAGTTATTCAGTATATAGAAAATGGAATATCGACATAATATTAACTCTGGAACTATTTTCTTAGGCGTAGTATGTACAGCTCGGGTTTGAATCTCCTTTTCTTAACACTGTTAATTATATGTATATCCAATTATGAGTAGATTTACATTTATATTAAATAAGTGTGTGGTTGTAGTGCGTAGTTGTGTAAATGGGTTAACAAATGTGTAATCGACCATACATGGTAAATGCGATGGAGTGGTAATCAGCATACTTACAACTCTTCTGTTGACAGAGACTATTATATATTGCTTTATCCCTATATCTTACCAAATTATCATACAAGCCCCTTCCTTTATCATTTAATTATTTAGCTAATTGTTCAGTGCCTGTTAAGCATTTTGATCTTATATTTACTGTTAATTTTCGTTATCGGTAAAATCTACTTATTCTACCAGTTGTTGTATTAATAATATTGTCAAAGCTCATTCAACCAGTCTGTGTTTGTTAGTGCAGTGTTTCCCCCTTGGCAACAATGCTTAACACCGGCTTATAAACTCCCATATCGGGTACACATTGCGCTATAAGTGTGCTAAATAATTCAAAAAATAAGTATCTTCATTTTGAATACACCGTCCACAGTATCAACTCAAGGGAAACGATGGGCGACGATGTATTTCGCTGATGGTTTCCAACAATAGATACAGACATTTCTAGGACATTCAATATGATTTTAGAAGATAAAATTGCTAACGTTAACATCAACTATTTAAACTTAATAGCATGCATAGACATAACACGCGATGTAGCGAAATAAGCAACTCGATACCCACATCACCTTTACTGAAACTACATCCGTGTAAATATTATAACTCACCGATATGCCGAAGTTTAAAAAATGTTATCACGGACCTATACACCATTGATTGGCAACTCCGCGATATCGGTAAAACGATAACGAATAATATTTTACCCAGCAGCCTAAGCGCCTACGCAGTACGTATCGGGAGATACAATCATTCTGTCGATCGGCGGTAGTTGGTTATATCCGTGCATTTCCGTATCGTGTCGCGTTATTCCCATGGATACGCGTGGTTTGTTTATAGTCGGAACAATTAGATTCAACAGCATGAACCACGTGGGGCACGTTTAAAACGATTATTTCAACCGAACCAACCCACAATGGAGACGACGATGCAAAATTATAATTACCAAGAAAAACACGTGCCTTACTAGTGGTAGTACACACATAACGACGTTTTTTTCTCCAGGTAATGTGTGAATTAAAAATAGGACAATTAAAGCGTGCTAACACCTTATCTACGAATCCGAGCATTGGTGGCGAGGGCCGAGTTTGTACGAATGCAAATGATGAGATCTCGGATAAAATCCCGCTTTTGCGAGCGTTCAGCGTAACTCTATAGCTAAAGAAGGGAGATGTCAATCCATGGTTTATAGGTCCGTGATGCTATGCTAAAGTACACGTTTATAGACCCTTAACAGGACTATTATAAAACAATCTTAAAGCTGTGTATGTTTCCCATATGTCATTATACCTTTTACGAGTGTTTCACTTCCTCCCATCAACCACTTCAAACAATGTTGAACTCCAAAACAAGTCAAGCCTCAAACTAGTCTAATATATTTGTTTTAAATTGCTTGATACGTATGTAAGTACTATACAAATGGGTTAAGACAGCATTGTTATGTCATATCAAAGCCAACGCACCACTTAAATAATGAAACAAGAGTTCGACTATACATTTTACATTTCCTAATTAAACACAACTGTGAGACAGAACCCATTTATATAGGTCTCACACCATTTGATACATTGGTACATAGCAAAGGGAAACGTTTTTGATAGACTAAGTAGTTTAACATACTATATAAAAATGGGTTATAGAATTGTAACGTACACAACAATTCAAAGTGATAAAATACATTATTCAAACTACATTATAGATCTTTTCATAAAATCAGTAACATAAACTCTTCTGCTTATATAAATCGTTGAACATTATATAAAGCAAGCGACATACAGTATCATCAGCGCAGTTTTACACCATTTTAAATTATATTTTCGTCTGAACAAACTTAAAACAACAATGTCATCAACGCAATTCAGCCAAAAAAATCGTATGTGAAATGTTGTAAAACAAGTTAATTAAGATGCAACGTACCATCAACAGAATGTTAAGGTTACACGATTATAAACTGATACTGACCCAACACAATATTAAGCATATACTGTACATGTATGTACATTGTTATTTAGGGTGGTGTTTTAATTCAATTACAAGCCCCAACATAATGAGTATTGAACATGTACTAGCCTAAATCATCAACTAGTTCACACATATCATTTAACTTTCGGCAAACTATTATTTGTGCATAGACATACTTACATTTTAAGCAATGCTGTAGTTTAACCTACTCAATAAAACAGAAACCTCTTCATTTATATCATCACCAAAACATAGCAATCTACGCACATTGTACAACATAGAAACTATACCATTGCTTCGTTAGCATATTAAAGTTACCACTACAAACATGACTGATGGAGCAACATAGAAGATATCAAAACTCAATATATCATCATATCATGTCATCCTTGTCCAGCATCATAACAGCATACTGCAGCATGTATTCTAGATCAGTTTACCTTCATAAAGTGTAGCTTACATGTTACTTTAAGTTCTACTATGCCAGATAACTTACACATGACGTGGCACTAGCTACATGATATATATACGTGTGCGGATCTTTAATGACAATATAACAATTATGAATAGGGTTGATGAATGATATATTAAGATGACATCGGACGTAATATTCTTTCTATCGCGTGACGGCTTTCTCGCAGTCTTGCATGTCGCGTCTCGAGTTTTGTTTCACTAGGTTTATACATTCATAAAGGTTACATTACATCGAGCAAAAAGTTAGTACATAGTTATGTTATAAATAACTATTATAAATATTGTTTAATCTCTAAATGACATTAGATTTTTCCAACACTCACTACACTGGTTGTATTGCTATATATCACTTGACAAGTATGTATATATAATCAATAAGTTATTAAAGCAGCTCCAATTAGTGGTCGTGATCATTAAGGTACCTTCAGTGCTTTGATTTAATTATCATAGACCGCTACATATCGAGTGGTTCGCTGAATAGATTGACAATTAAAAGTTCCATTTGTCATTTCAATCATCTGTGTTGTGTTCTTTAAACGATACATATGACAGAAGATAGATATAATAACATATGTTTGTTTACCATTCCATGACGTTGGTGTAGACGACATAGTAGAATGTGACGTCACCAAATATCACCCGACGTGTTTTCGTTTCTGCTTTTTTCACAGTATTTTTGTCTATAAACGTTTTCCTATAAGCACTGTTTATTAATGAAGAGAATTCTAAGTGCATAGTGTATATGTGTGTACATTCTTCTGGTGTTTGTAAGTCAATACAATGTAAGTAAGCGTTATGTTTGTGTTTGTTATTTTGATGTTAGTCGTTTTTGTTTTATGTCATTTACTTCACTGAACACTATTGAAATATGAAAAATTAAAGTATAATCGAAATATTGGCGTTAGTGTCTTGTACATGTATCTTGTGACTAGAGGGACGGAGTAGTTCCCACTAAATGACTGTCAAACTAGAGGGACGGAGTAGTTCCCACTAAATGACTGTCAAACTAGAGGGACGGAGTAGTTCCCACTAAATGACTGTCAAACTAGAGGGACGGACTGGTCATATCTGGACACCAGCAGTAACACTTTGTGACATGGTGAAGAACATGGTGAAGAATCTAGATTACAGCTGACATTTTGTTCTGCATAAGTATTTCAACAAGGAAAAGGGAATCCATGTGTTTGATTAACTGTTTAGTGTGTTGGTGTTATAAGGGTTTCCGAAGGTTTGGTTTAACGGAGTTTCACTGTAAACGTGGTATAATTACATTGTGCAAGGACGATATCTCACCGAAGTACGATGTCTTGTCAATTGATATGTAATATAGTGGGATTTTGGGGGTAATATACCAAGTAACTCCAATATGTAGGTTCTTATGTTTATTCTAGGAGAGTGTTACCATCCTGAAACAATATATAACATTAGATATAACAATACATACAAAGTAATAAAGAACGTGTAAACTAAAGACATTAGTTAACAAAGCAATATAAAACATGAAATACTAAAATAATCCAGTGGCACCTTAAATTAATACATAGTTACTATAATAATACAATAGTAAATCTACTTTAACCATTCTAGACTTAACATGAAGACTCTGCTTACCGGTGCTGGACCGTATGGCCTTTCACTCCACTCTCTCTGGCTGTGACAATCTATAAGGTTATAACGTGCTGTAAAGAAATGTTACAACGTGATCAAAAGACAGAAGAGTGATAATAGATTTCCACCTGATAAATGTTAAAGATTATTATTAATGTTATTGTTAAGAATAAGAGTTAATCTGCTGTCATTTTGAATCTTTCCAAGAACAAAGGAAAACAATGCAATCACTAAGTATTGCATTTTATAAAGAATACCAATAAACACAGCTTATAACATTTACCAAATTAAGATAAATAAGCAACCATAAATATAATCAATAAATACAAATATTATCTCTGAAATGCAAATCTAAAGCTCCAATGTTCAATAAGACCTGTTGTCTCTAAATGTAAAATGGCAGAGTGACCAATCGGAGGGAAAACCATCCACAGGTAAAAACCAATCAGGTGTGACATAAGTGACCAATACTTATACAATAGGATTAAGGTAAAACACACAATCAAGCAAGGGCAAAACTCTGTCAGACATAACCAAACAGTAATACGGAGTTATGTGACCCCATTACATTTGTTCAAACAGTAGATTTACGTCGGAGAAGATAATACTGTTTAACTTGGTTACCAAGTGTGTGGCGCGGATTCTTATATTATGTATGCAACATTTAAAAACTAGCAAAGAAACCCCAATTGTTATTAATTATATCAATACTATTTAGTAAACAACTTCAGATACGAGTCAAATCCGACGCGTTGACCACAGAACCACATCGCCCCATGTCTGCCTTGACCAACTGCAGTGAGAATTTAGGAAACAACTTCTAAACTATTTTAATTCAATAGTGTTGATAGTATTCTAGTCACCAGTTTAATTGATCTTATAAATTAGAGCGCCAATATTATCATAGGAAAATATACGTTAATACGCGCAACTTTTACCATACATTTACTTGTTAACGTTTTAATTCTGACTGTTGGAACTTGTACATATGACCTAGATTTCTGTGTGAGGGTATATGAACACCACTGTTAAATGAAATATATATATATACATGTAAGTCACTTTTATATTAATGTATGCAGTAGTGGAACAAGTCCTCTTAACGTTCAGTCAATGAGTATCTGTTTTATATTCATGTGTGTGTTACTGTAAATAGCATTCCGATCAAGAAACATATAGCTTAAACTGTCATTGTTGTTTTGTGATTTTATGAACATAACAAGTATTCTCTCCACGTTCATTCAGTTTCGATAAGTATGTTATCACATTCACACAAAAAATACTTATTTAATGTTCGCTTAAGATAAGTTCTATATTTAGAGACTCATAGCCCTGAGTAACTAAGAAAACAGTAGCAAGCTGTGTTAAACATGCTGGTTTTGTGTTTCACGATGCAGTCTTAGTATCTGATGACGTGTGCGAAGAAGAGAATATCCCACGGACTCGCCATTGGATAATAACATAGAAGGTCCTATACACTAAGAAATAGACATTCCAATAGTGCTGGGCATTGTCCATTCTTGAAGATTGGCTGGGAACCAGAAACTCACACTAATATGACTTCGCTGCTGCTGAGGACAACGATGTTGTAACACAGATTCGGCTATATAGGCGGTGAGCCAGTAGGGTTGGTCGGTACCAAATTGAGTGAACAGTTTTAATGGTTGTTTCTTGTAAGGTATATATAAGACGAGTTTAAAAAAGTGTGATAGAGTTGCGTATCTCACAGCTATTGGCTTAGAGCAGAGTTATTGCCTTTGAATTTGTCAAAAATAGCATTTTCAAGGGTTTGCTAAAGAACATCACAGTTTGTAGCTTTAAAGTCACCAAACTTCATAGAACTGATAAACAGTACAAGAGTATGCTGAAAATATAATCACTTTTGATATTCAGACATTTAAAGCTTGGTTATTGCCCTTTATTTAATAGTGTTATACTGCTTTTAGCTTGATTTACGTTTCATTCATACAACATCCAAGCCACATATATATTACATGATACTCACTACTCATACTAATGATACACATATCCTGAAGGTTAAATGAATCTCATTGAGGTTCTTATCTAAAAAGCAGAGTTATTGCCCTTGGATTACAATAATCAACGTAAATCAGACAAAGTTAAAGAGTAAACTACAAAGTAATTACAGGGAAAACACAATAACACATTTATGATATCACATGTTTCAACTACGAAACGATGAATGCACTAATAGGCTCTCTTGGTACATCGATGTCTAACCTAGGTTAATTTTAACATACTAATAACTCGCTTTATGAATACAGATGCTTGTATGTCTTTCAATTTAAAGCCATTGATAATAAAAAAATCCCATAAAAAGTGATGTGAGCTTCAAACTCCGCTGTGATGGAATTGCGCTAAAAGCTACAACAATGACATCTGATTTATAAGTGACTTCCAGGAACGGCTAGATGACAACCAAGAAGTATGATGATGCTTGGTAAGCATATGACATGTAAATAAGACTTAAACAAATGTTGAGTGGGTTGGCACCCTAGTGTACGGTCTTTGTGATGACAACCACAAGGAAGCTACTACAAACCAGAAGAAAGCATACT
>ENA-OREC01001549-OREC01001549.1-marine-metagenome-genome-assembly--contig:-NODE-1549-length-11766-cov-12.835743_pt1 | contig 11766 bp, 3 predicted proteins | sample MGYA00248626_ERZ508543 | MGnify/ENA primary metagenome ERZ508543 (study PRJEB26211, sample SAMN05518279) | marine metagenome | isolation source: Puget Sound, Washington, USA | host: Bankia setacea... | reverse complement strand
AACACACACACACCGCACGCACGCACACACGCACGCACGCACGCACGCACGCACACACACACACACACTAGCGATGTAACAAGTAATTCTTGTATACTGTGTATTTATTATTTAAGCCATGTTGTTTGTTTCACCAGTTGTAGTTGTGTTCTGTTGTACGTGTGTTTTTCTTTTTCGCTGTTCTCCTCTCCTTTATGAAATGTGTTATTATGGAGGAAATAAAGAATATATATATATATATAAAGTTTTATACCTAAAATTTGTTTTAATAGTTTTAAGACTAATGCAATATTCCACGCTAATACTATATGTATATGATATATAATCATAACCCATAATAATAATGCACTAGTGGATAGACTATGATGAATTGGTAAGTCACACGAGCCATTAGTGTACCGTCACCCTATTTTGACTTTTGATAATCTTGTTCTTTGTTTCAAACTATTTGAAGAAAGTTTAATTAAGGAAATTGTTGCCGTTACATTACCATATTTATGTCTTTATTTCTATGCCAAATGTGTACCCGTAGACAAAGGTCCCAGTGTTGATGTTGTCCATGGTAACTGACCTAATTATTGATTTTGAGGTAAAATACCGATAATTCTCTTACGTTTTTCTATATAATCCTTTTATATATTTGGAAGAGTTTCGAATTGTTTATCATTTTCAAGTATCATTTCAAGTTGACAGAAATCAGTTTTGTACATTGTACATTGTCTGTATCCATGGTAACACATTAATAAAACACCAACATACTATATGGCACTACCATATATACCAAGTGCTACATTTTCATGATTGGATATTTCTTGTATATGAGATTCATATCTTAATATGAATGAAGACAGTTTGAATTTAAAGGGACTCCACAGCGCTGGTTAATGTTTATAAGTGTTTAGATAATGTATACTATTGGTTAATATTTCCAAAACAACTGTTTCAAAGGCAACACAAATGATGACGTGAAGTTTATAGCGTTGTGGAAACTCAAAAGTACACGATCTTTTTTGGCAATTTATAATAATATAACTATTTCTTTGTTATTGATATGATCTGATAAATATATTTAATTAACGATCCTTTTTGAAGTTTGGAACTGCCGAGAAAATGTTGAAATCTAGGACGCTAAATGGTGTATTCTAACGCAATTTGAAACGATGTTTTTTATGTTGGAAATGCTGAGAAAATTTTGAAAACAAGGACGCTGTATTCTGACGCTATTTGAAACGATGTTTTGGAAGTTGGAACTGCTGAGAAAAAATTGATAGCAAGGACGCCAGACCGTGCATTCTGACGATTTTTTGGAAACGATGTTTTTATTTTCTCTGATTAAGTATTTATTTATGCCAGACCCCCTACATCCACATTTGTATTGTTGTTTTTTTTCGCATTTAAAAGTGAATTTTCCTTGGTCAATTCAAAAGTTTTCTCGGTCGAGTAAACGAATATGCCACGCTACGCGCCTGACAAAACAACAACTTAAACAACAACTTAGACAATAACAACAACAACAACAACAACAACAACAACAACAACAACAACAACAACAACAACAACTATACAATCAAAGAAGACGACACCTATAGCAACAACTTAACCACCACCACCAACAACAACAACAACAACCATAAAACCCCAAAGAAGACGACAACAACATCAACAACGAAGACAACATCCAATAAATTCTAGTATGTACGAGTATTGTTACATCTAAGAACACCGAACACCTAGAACAATTGACCCCAACCTCCCTTCTCTCTCCCCCCGCCCCCGTCCTCCAGGTCACCTTGAACGAAAAGGATGTCCAGGATATAATAATGTCCGTGTTTACCACTATAAATACATTGGTGTTAAGTACATACGCCACTTGGATGCACCGCAGTCATTTTACAGACATCTAACAAGCAAAGTAAGTAATTTTCATTGACAAATTTAATCATTTATGTGTGACGTTTGCCTGTCAATAGTGCTTTATGTATCTAGTTTTACCATTTTAAAATAGCATGCCTTACTATTTCCAGATAAGTTATCATTATTGCCAATAACATTAACAGAGTATATTGCAGAACTCTGTAAATACAATGTTCACATTCATGTTTTAATAGGAATGTATATTGTTTTCCTTCCATGTTAGACCAGCTATGAACTCCAAACTGTCAGTATTGGCATTGTTAGTTGTTTTGTACGTGGCATACGTGACAAGTGCCAAAACAAGTGGCAAATTCGAGGCTGATGGCCGTCAATGTACATGGAAAGAGCTAGGTTCAAATAACTCGCATGACAGGTGAGTGTTTGAATTCTGCTGTTTTTAAGTTCTTACAAATTGGTTTTAGATGTATCTCACGATGCCCAATTGAATTGTAAGATATGTAAACTTGGCTTTGTGAGTCAATTGCAGTCACACTATTTGCATGCGTACTTTAGAACAATTGTCTGTACAGAACCCTTTCTCATTGTACAACTCTTCAGTGTGTCCTAAATACTGTAACCCTAGATTCCATTACACTTTTTGAAGATTATTTATCTGACAGAAAAAAATATAATTGGCCACAAACATCTCGTTTGCTAGTTCAAATTGTCTTAGAACATTTAATTAGCTTGTCATTGTCAATTGTTGGTTATATGTTAAAACATTGTCTAACTTTAGGTCGATTCGATTCGATAGACACACTTTATTTTTGTTTAAATGAAAATTGATTTCGAAAATCTGATTTCCTGTTTAATTATATACTATGTTGGAAATACTATCATGACTGTAAATATCAGTGCGTTTCATGCCATAGTTTACACGAGTTAAACTAAATTCATCAACATGTTTAAAAGTGTAACTAAAATCTAGCGTAGGTTCTTATACTACATATTTCTGGTGTTTATTATGTAGGAAACTAGCGGTCTCATGTAAGGGAAACAAGAAAAAGAAACTCAACCAGTTTAGTTGTCAGTACGGTGGAGATCCCCATCCATGTAGTTGGTACAATAAACACCAGAAGGGGTTCTACGAATGCCTTGTTAACAGCCTTAAAGGTAACTTGTCCAAACTTCACGGTGCTATCGGCACCACTTTTGACCAGTCTGTTTTATATTATCAATCGTACCTCTTCGGTCATGAAGGAATAGGTTTCGTCACCTACGGTTTCAGATATGTATGTATCAAGTAACAATGGGTAAACTGTTTAAACACACGTTAAGAATGGATTAAAATATAAACTGTAGTGTGTGATGTCTTTTAACGTAGGACAACTAAATTGAATATCAAAACAAACTGAAACGATATATGTTTGTACATATGTTCACGCTCGTGAAATCTACTGAAGGATCTCTGAAAGGAACATACTTAAGTCGGCAACCAGGCTACTATGGCATGTACACTGTATTTCCGGGATTTTCTTGGGACTGATTGGTTATTAAAAGACCATTTATATCTCGGAAATAAAATAATAGTTGTGCTATTTCTCTCAATGTATTTAGTTTAGTGATGAGTACATCAAATACACAAATATTTTTTAATTTTTTAATTGAACAATAGCTAAAGCGTTTGTTGTTTTAAGGGTTAAGGGATCGGTTGTCCTTTTCATTAGACCAGGAACAAACCATATTTAGTGTAACTCATTTCTTTGTGATTCAGGTGACTCTACGTCTGTCTGTAATCCACAGTCAGTCAGGTGCAACAACCATTGCGACAATATCTACTTCAATAAAATATCCAGCGTTCACCAACAGTTCAATAACGAAGAGACCGAATTCTACATGGAATCGGATGACTTCAGCGATGACTTCAGTAATGACGCAGACTTGTTTTATTGAAAAAGACCAATTAGGTCTTCTTTTGCCACCAAACAACTTAAGCTATGTTCTTTGCGTAGGACTACATGTAAAAATATAAGCTGTACTAATGAATTTGGTCTAATGTCTTACACTTCTGCGTATCTATATTATTCATATAAGGTATGAACACTTGGTAAATGCCTACCTAATGCGTGTCGAGATTTAAACAGAGACAGTTATAAGGCAGTTTTTGTTATTCGAGAAAGAAAGCAATTAAAAAGAATAGTCTGCCCAAAAAATATTTGTATACAAGAAATATCAAGTATTAACTTTTCTTTAGTCAGCCTACATATTATGCTCAAGTTTGGCAATTCCAGTTAAGCCAGTCGGTTGCCATCTTGTTTTCCAAACCAATATTATTTTATCTAGTAGTAATCTAACATGTATAAGCTGTATGAATAAAGTTATACACGTTACTAGTTATGTTCCTTGTTTACCATACAGCTGCCACGTCCAGGTCTATATATGTGACACTTATAGTGAGTCCTTGGAATACTCATAATCAATTTAACGTAGAATGGACCGTCGTCATACACACCACATTAGAATTGTGTATACTGTTGAAGGTTTCGGAAAAGAAATGTATAGACGAACTCACAGTGTGTTTTGGAACATTGACATATCACAGATATACTGGTATTTATTGCCCTTAGTCCCTGTAAAAATCATACTTGCACACATCTGACAGCCAATAACTGGAGTCTGTGGACTTTTGTATTGATACGGTCAACACTTCACATATAATAGTTCATTTTTATATGATCAAGACTTATTGCTGCAAAGATCCGCGACACATATTTATACAATAAAATCTACATAATAGAACATATCAGTAATGTATAAGGGACGTATTTGTTTATAAGAAGAGTACAGTCATACCAAGTAAGATTTTCTTGAATAAGCACATACAAACAGACACCTGTCCATACATATGATGTGGATAATTGCACAAAGTCACTACACACACACACACACGTGCCGAGGATTTTATGTAGTATTCAAAACTTTTTTATGTAAGCGATGAAAACAATTGCAGCTAAGAACACCGTCTGAGACTAAATGCAAATAACACCAGTTCGTGGCATACCATTTTACTACATATAAACGTTGTGCCATTATTGTGTTAGTGTAGTTATAATAGTTGTACAGTTATGCATAGTAAATGTTTTATATTTTCAAATGTTCTTTTGTTTTATCGATCAAAATGAGTGGAGTACATGTAATTATAATTATTAAAGTATTCCAGGGAATGAATTACCTAGAACAGCAGCACAAAACAAACTACACAATTCACATGATACTATAAAGAGTAAACGGCAACTACGACATGTTTGTAACTTTCGTAATGTATGATACAATACACAACAACAGAACAGAATAAAGAGGGAAGTAACTATACTACCACTGCTTATGCTGATCTCACTTCCTGGGTGATGTAAATCACGAAAGTTAAACTACCAGGTATTTGATTTAAAACCCGAATGTATGACTGAATGTCACACGCATCACATGTCAGATGTTTATTACGTGGTTAATTAAGATAACAGTGTACATTGCTACCTAAACTTGATCTGACCTTGCACCTTACCCATGTTGAATTACGTCATGATAAGCTGCGTTTGAAACACAAAGGGTGAAAGCGATATGGATTTATATTCTTCTATATCTAATCTCACTTAGATAGAGCCGTGTCATAAAATTCTCATCGAACGTTCTATTAATATACACAGTTAATTGGTGTATTAAGTCATACTATAGCTGTTGTGAGTTGTTGTTTATCCATAGCGCATGTTTTCATCAATTCATAATGAAGTAAAATATATCTGTCAGAAATATAATGTAATTGATTTCATGTTGGAATTTCGTTGACATACATTTATGTAGCTCAAGAAGGATTTGTAAGGTCTGCTTTCGTTTTTTGCACTCAGTTTATGAAAATGTTTGAAATGAGCGCTGATTACACGATTTATAATGACGACTTTCTGTGTACACCTTGTTTGAACGAAGGGAACGATAACAAGGCCATAGTTTATTGCCAGGAGTGCGAGGAATTTTACTGCGGGGACTGTAAGAGCCAACACTGCCGTTTTGGAAAATCTAAAAACCATGTTTTGATTGACAAGACCGACTTTGATAAGTATGGCAGCCAGCCGAAATCCTCATTGACACCGAAAGCAAAGTGCACAGTGCCTAACCATTTTGGAACCCTGCTTACAATCTATTGCGTGACACACCGTGTCGATTGTTGTCCTAACTGCGCCGTTAAAGAACACGAGTAAGTTAGAGAAAGACATGCGCTAGTGCATTAAATTAAAACCCATATTAGTAAAATTGTTTCTCATTCATTATTCATAATTTAATTTTGTTCAGTTGTGACATTGTTTCTGTATACTAAGGTGATATATTCAACAGGTGGTTTACATGGTTTCCCTTTTTTAATTAACGTATTGAATATATAAAAACAATCCTTTGTGATGCTTTTTATGCATTCATCATCTATTCCAAACCTTTCACATTAAGATTGTTGCTGAACAGTATGTTGAGTATCTATTGTCCAATTTATTACTATATACCAAAAACAAGTGGACTTCTTATGGAAATGTCTTGTGTTTTTTTAACTCAAAAGCCATTCTACGTTTCTAGTCAACTGAACTATTTATTTTGCTTTTGATCCGTTTACGAAGAAACGTTAAGTCATGTTTGTAACAAACGAAAAATATAAGTGGCAGTTTCTTTTTCAGAAAATGCCAGACATATTTCATACCGGAAGTTGCAAAGGGAATTTCAAGAAGCAAAGAGTTCCACGACGCTATTTCATGCTTCAAAGATCTACAGAACCAGTATATCGAACTCAAAATCACCTTGGCAACGGAAAAGCACGAGATGCAGGTGGAACGTGAGAGAATTGTCGACTCTATCGCTGATTTTCGTAAAAAGGTCAACCAGCAACTAGAAGAACTGCAACACAACACAGACCAAGTCTTAGACGAGAAGTTCACTCTGCAAGAAACGCACTTGAACTCTGAAATGGAGAAGATCAACGGTCGCTTGGACAGAATCGATGACTATTTAAATGAGACCAGTAAGTTAAAAAGGTCTGAATGTGAACTCTACGTGAGATTCATGGCTGGCAAACACCTGATTGAGGAGCTGGAAAATGAATTCACTGTGATGAAGAAGAGAAAGAGAAGACCATCTATAATGTTTGTGCTGGATAAGAAGCTTGAGAAGATGTTTGGCGGATTGGTTGTGCTAGGCAACGTGGTGGCACAGTGGGACATGAAGTATCTCCAAGCTTTATAAATCACTAGTATATCCAGAAGGTTGAAAAAGGTTGTACTTTGAAAGTTGTAAATGGAATTTAAACTCAGTAATTTTCCCGCTTTTTTTATACAAAATGTAATCTATTTTAGAAAGAAATAGTTTTTGATATTGTTGAATTACTAATATATCTATTTAAGCAACATTTTCTACATTCAACCACCATGCTTGATTTACAATAGATACATATCATTAATGCTACGCAGTTGATTTGAAGAAAGTGTCGCATGTCCTTGTCGTCCTACAAAGAACCAACGCGTCAGTAGTGATAATCATTTTCTTACAGCCTTTCAACCATTTATTCTAATATGAAACAACAGTTTACTTTGAGTACGGTTTTGTTTATTGACATACTATGTTACATTAACAGGGACCTTCAGCTGATTAAAAACCATATGATGTAAACACGCAAAAACCCTTCGACAGCAGATCGTTTAAATTATGTGGACTTTCCTGTCATCTGAAATACTCCAAAATACCGGTTGTTTAATGTCCCCAGAATAAAACGTGCATGTTGGTTATATTAGGTTATCGAGCTGTAACGATGCATTCTACCCAACTCAACTCAAACTACAGTTTATTTCCCTAATCATATGAGTATGGCACAAGGGTATACATGTACACATATCAATGATTTAACAATCAATAATAACAGTGTCGACTCTATTTCCAGTTCCGCTTAAAAATAACAGCATTGAACATAGAACAAAACCACTTCATGTTTTCGATAACAAACTAAAATTGGTGTGAAAAATTTACTCTTAGTTGTATGTTTATTCTTTTGATTTTAATTTCATTCCTGCATGACTCACGATTTATTCTAATGGTTATTTTCACGGAAGGTCCCTGGTACTTATATATACTAATTTCTTACTATTCAACTTGGTTTCTGATACTATCTCATTGTGTCAACTTTGATAATTAATTATAAACCCGTGTCACCGATTGTTATCAGGAGGTGCGTATATGGGATATAGGATGTAGATAGATTATCCGCCTTGATTAAAGTTCATTGTTAATTAAATTTTATCTAATTAAAGACTAGTCTGGTTGCCTGCGTACTGATATTTTAAACACTGATAACATAGTGAAAGTGGAAGGAACTCCAGACTAATGAAGGACATGCCTTACACTTTAGTTTAAATGTGCTAACAAGTACTTCCTAGCTCCGGCATATAACTTGTTTTGAAAAGACCCGGGTTGAGAACATGTTCCGGTTATAGTGTACCTTATTTCAGGCAAACTCGAAGAATGGTACAATTGAACTAGAATTGAAATAAAAGTTAAGTACATACTCTCAACGTGTACTTTTTTGTAAAGTTTTGATTTTCTTCATTTTAGTAATTGATTATTTTGAGAATGCATACCTTCTGCTAAGTTGATATCTTTTGATTCTATGAAATCATCTACGAATGTGTCACCTATGTTCTACCGTAAACCCCTCGTTCGTTATAAAGGTGCTCATGAGCCCCAGTAGTAGATTGACTATACCTATAAAATGAGCTTCGTTTTAGAAAATAAAAAATGAACAAAAATAAAAACACACATAACAACAAACAGATCACAGTTGGTATAAAAGGAAATTGCATTATATAAGCAAAGGGTGATTTATTCAATGGTGCAGTTGAACAGTGTTTGCCAAACAATTATTTATGTCGAAGCAAACTCAATAAAGATTTCGGGAATGGAGACAACTCGGTGAACACCAACACTTTACAACATATATAACCACCCTTGGATTTCAGGCAACTGTATCGGATTGTATCAACGTGTTCAATACTATATTCGTAGCAAAGCTATATATTTCATTGTTTACATAAATATAAACTTATAAAGTAACATCATTTGTCTATGAAAAAGGTTTGTTTAAAATCAACATGTTAACCGTATTATCATTGTACATCAGTAAACAGTGATTTTATTGTTTCCGAACGACTGTTAGTGTTAGGTGAGAAACTATGATTTATATTTCTCCAGAATAAATCCTGAACAGTTTGTAAAGCTTTTCAAGAAAGTTTTTTCTTTGTGGAACCAATACATTACAGTGATATATCAACTTGAATCTCTGACGTTGACACAATTATTAAGCTTGCAAAGAAATAATCGATGTCTTAAAAGTGAGACCCTAATTCAAGAGACAAGCTGTTACTTAACAACTCTAAATGCTCATTATGTTTTTTCTCCCTTGTTGTTATTTAAGTTCCTTCGCGTAGTTCGTATTGAGCGTCAATTGGTTCGTAGACCAATCTAAGTCAACCCACTTTTTAATGAACTAGATCTAAATAGGACTAACAAAACAACTATTGTCTCAACAGTCCTTTAGTATCGTACACTATATTGCTAGACATTTAGGATTCTAGTGATTGGGATTAGCTCACATACGAACGCACACGGACTTCCGAGGTCGTGAAAACATATGGCAATTCGAAAACGACGTATGCGATCGTCATTGTTTTCAGTTGTATTGATTGTAATCACTGTTATATATTGTACACTGATATGGGTAGGAGATCTGAATCAATGTTATATAAGGAAATGTGATTTTAAAAGTTGTTGAAAAATGCAGTAAAACGAGGGGGAACGCATACTTTAGAGAATTATTCATGATTTGGAAATTTAAGAAGCCCTGATGTCATGTACTCATGTTGTTGTTTTACGTTTAAGTTTGAGATATTAAATATGAATTTAAAGAATACACACAACAAACTATGGTTTGTAGATTATTAAGAGCAGCAATATCACTGATCTATAAAGATAAGTTGATAACCTCGAGCATACATGTATCCTTTGCATTTGTTTTTACAATTATTGACTTGAGATAAGTCACACGCCAGTTGAAATGTTTATTGTGATATTGCTTAGTACAGTTCTTAGTCATTGCAGTGGAGTTGTCTTATCAATGAAACGTACATCAAACGTATGGTTGGTGGTCTCATGCTTTTTATTCCCCCCACCCCCCTTTCGAAGAAGAGAGGACATATTGCTTTGCACATGTCGGTCGATCGGTCGGTATGTCTCTGTGTAAGTAGGTCGGTCAGTCCGTCTGTAACCTTTTTGTTTCCGACCAATAACTGGGGAACGTTCCTTCCTCAAACTGGGTCCATGAATCCGTCCTGGGCGGCAGTGGAACCATATCGAGTTTAGGGTCACTGGGTGAAAGGAAAAGGTCACTGAGGTCAAATATACCAAAACCATTTAAGTAACAATTTCGAAAATGATTTTTGTCTTCATACATTTGTGCAACTTATTTTGAATTGACTTATCCAGTTGTACAAGACATATGTGACACCAAAATACACTTCAATGGGCATAATGTTTTACAAACATCTCGTGTTACAGTGTGTTTCTGTCCTTTTTCATAAACAGTTTAAAGTTCTTATTGACATCGTGTTCTGGTTCCATTTTTTTTCTCGTTGGCTTTCCAACTAATGTCGTCTAATCTCGTCATGATTCAATTACCAACGCAAAACAATCGAGACACACTGATAACAACAACAAGAAAATATTGCTTCCAAAGACAACGAAGCCGGATTGATTAGAAAAAACAACAACGAGGACAGAAATAACTAAAACCCTCGCTAACAATACCTTCCTAGATTGATGGTCGGCTTATTCGTGGACCTAAAAAGGCCAGTATTACCGATCTAAGTAGCTTGGGTCGAGTTGTGTTGATCAGTTTTTCCCACCGAACAAAAGATCACAGGGAAATAATTGACACTTTTTGTATTCGAGAGCTGAATTCAAGCGATGGAGGCAAACTTGTTATACATTTTTATGTTGTGAATACCCACTTACGCCGTTCTCGCTTGTACTTGTTTTGGATCGATCTTAGCTGGAAATTGGAAGTGAAAAAGTGCGTCCTTGAATAAACAATGGCATATCCTGAGTAAAGGGGTAGACTTGTTGTGATTTGTTGTGCGTTACTTTAAACTGGCGTTGTTTTGAAATACGTCTTGCTGGAAGAATGCATTTGTTTGGGGTAAGCTTGATGTTGTTGTTTTTTCTCAATAAATTATTAATTAAAAAAGTACAGTAATACATTTGCTTATTGTAACGGGTAATTATGACAACGTAGACGTCAACGGGGACGATGTGTATTATAAACTTATTTTCAACCCACAGAGTCGGCCAATCTTGTTTATTTTATTTTCAAACACAAAACATAGCAGTATTTTTTAGATCAGAACTAATTGAAACAACGTACTCGAAACAATTTTGTAAACTATATTTGATAAACTATTGATATGAAGACTTGCCTGTACGTACTAGAAGATTCAACTAGATTTCATTTATACGTTCAATTCGTTACAACACATCCATCGACATAAGTTGTCCTGTACATTAATAGCGATTGATAAAATCATTTTTGATCAGTGGACACATGTGATCGGAATGTTTGGAACTCTTATAATAGAACTAGATGTTAAACATGTATATATCAGTGTTTAATGCATCAGACTTGTTCTCGGAGTATCGTTGGTTCAAATTACGTACAGGTGGTTGATATTCAAGCACATTGACAAACGTTCTTAGATGTAATATATATATATATATATATATATATATATATATATATATATATATATATATATATATCTATATATATATATATATATA
>ENA-OREC01001548-OREC01001548.1-marine-metagenome-genome-assembly--contig:-NODE-1548-length-11766-cov-13.542904_pt1 | contig 11766 bp, 5 predicted proteins | sample MGYA00248626_ERZ508543 | MGnify/ENA primary metagenome ERZ508543 (study PRJEB26211, sample SAMN05518279) | marine metagenome | isolation source: Puget Sound, Washington, USA | host: Bankia setacea... | reverse complement strand
TTTCAAACCGTTTATTGCATGTATGTTAACAATGTATTTATTAAAAACGTGTTACCGCAAAATGGACCATCTGTATTTGTAATTGGAGGAAATAAAGAGTATGTACGGTATTATATTATATTGAATTGCCTAGGGCATTACTTTCACCAAAACAGCTCCTAATACGACCAAAGATAATAATGTTAGTCGTGTACATGTATGTTGTCATTTGAATTTGACATTGTTCGCTTCCAGCAAGATGGAGACTGTTTGCCAACTGATGACATCCGAGCCATGTTGCCAAAATATTTTTTCTTAAAGCAAAATATTGTACATGTAAAGTTGTCTATTCAGATACGTTACGTTCTGTATAATAATGAACCAAATACCCTTACAATGTAAACAACCGTATACTACGTCTATACTAGTTGAACAAATAATGACGTTGACCATTTCAAAAGTAAAGCTTCCAAGAAAAGAAGCACACATTGACAGTGTTCGTACGTCAAGTAACTCCAATGCTAAGTAATGTTTCAGCTTTGAACATATTTAAAGAACACGAAAATTGTATTCTTATCAACACATTATACTTGTTTTAACCAAAACACGTGTTTCGAAAAATGGTTTGGAAACGAAAAAACTAGAACATACATATCACATTAAAATAATAACTAAGTAGTCATATATAAGCTTACTTTAATATCTTTATATTCAGTCATGCACCTTGAACCAAACGAGAACCCACAACCATGACATGCGTTTGCCTTATAATCAAGGACAGAATGATATATACCCTCTGAGGTTGTAAATGTTGGAGAGGAATCGTCAGGAACTACATGTAAAAGAAAACAAGTCAAGAATAAGCCCCGAACCACGAGAAAGAATATATTGTTGTATGGTGTATAGTTATGTGTCCGGACACCATGCCTCACCTGATTACTGTCTACGTCCGTTTGGATCATGTACTTGTCGTGTACATTGGGCATAGTCTGAAAACAAACCAGCAAAACGATGAAGGCAATAGCATAGCACCCTGGTGGTGAAACGTTTAGTCCAAAAATCGTCCATGATATCCATTGTATGTATAGTATAAGACAGAGTGTCGAAGTGGATCCATCGTTTTAATTAGACATATTTATATAAAAAGAACAAGCACGTATTGCCACATCTACAGAACAAATGTGTCGTGATTAACATCATTCTTATTTTTTATACATTTTAATATACAACATTTTCTGTGAACCAAATTGAGTATTAATTAGTCTTGTTACTAAATGTGTTATCCACGATAAATGAATTGCTTATTATAAAGTGTGTTTTCTTAATTTATTATTATTATTATTATTATTATTATTATTATCACACAACCAAAAACAATTCTCAGAGTTGTAATTGTTGAACACATTTCTCTGGAGGAGCATGTCTGACTGAACTTTAAACGTTTTACATGACAAATGTATAGCTATTGTGCTAAATTGTAGACGATCATATTATAGCATGTAGTTATATCAATATATGGATACGTTGGGATATATGAGTCCTGCATTAAGGCTGCTGTCAAATGTAGGTCAAATAGTTTATTTAAAATACGACAGTAAAACTGGTTTCACTTTGTCTCTTATATTCTGTGGAAAAAAACAGAAATAACTATCACACGCAAATTAATTGTTTAGTTTTGTTTTCTTGACATCTGTTTGCACTTGTTTCGGATTTCTTAATCATTTTAGAGACTTTATTAATAAAAGGAAACAAATATGGGTCGCCTTTTTAACGTATAGTCTATGTTCATAAATAATTTGTTTTCTCATTTTTATTCAAAGACTTATATTGGTGTTGTTTTTTCTTTAGTAAACTTTATCTGCGTAATGTTAACTCACCATAGTAGTGATATAACATATGCTTCTTATAAACACGTTTTCTGCGTTATAAATAATTCCATCGCATTTGACGAACTATTTTGTTCACTACTTTAAAGTCGTCGGAATGCAGTGAGTATGGTATATACACAGACCTTGCGTTTGTATAATTACGGAATTAAACTAGTGGTGAAGAAATTAACCAAACAGTACAGTACACATAAATAAGCTTGTCTACATTTCCGTTCTCCATTTATAACAGTGCCCGGCCCATACCCCCATCTTTGTTATTGTGTTTTACACTGATTATCGCGCCCGTTTATACTGACATATGTCATGTGTGAAAACTAACAAGAACTTATGATCTACTGTCTCCTTACTCTCATTTGTATACGTAAATGACACACTTCATTATTCCTCAAATATACAATCTTAGCGGTAACAATGTGGAAATAAATAGTATGAAATAGCAGCGAGATGCGTCAGCCGGACCCGATGATGACAGTCTCTTAAAAACTCAATGAGCAAATCTTTCACAGGATGTCGACCTTATAAAACTCACAGTGGGCCCCCGTGGAATTCGTATGAGTCATGGGGTAAGATGATTTACTCACGGCCCAGTAATATACACTTGATTGATTCCTTTAGTTTCTTCATTTGGTTCAGTTCCAGACTTTCTAGGACAAAGGTAACATAAAATTCAACAATAACTTCATCTTCCATGTTTTGTGTGTCAGAGTCTATTAAACGTTTGCTTCTGAAATGACATCAACAAAACGTGGCTCCATTTATAATGTGTCGCTCTTGTCTACTGCTGTTTACCTTGTTTATAAATACAATATTTGCACCTTAGAATGTTACCTTGTGTAGTTCGTCATGCACAAAGCTAATGACATTTTTTCTGGACATGACACCTGGCAAAATGCAGACGAGTTTTTAGTTTGTTCCTTTTTGTTTGTTTTGTCGTCTGCGTGTCACGCGCTGTTTTTTTGCAGCAGCCGACATGTTGAAAAGCCGCGTTTTTGTCACAAAGACGCCCAAACTTCACGACGTGCTTTATTTTTGAACGATTGATGTATTACTGAGAACTCTTGACATATAAGTATACCTGTAAATGGTGCATTCTAGGAAAAAAGCTTATATAACCGTTTATGTAATATGTACTTGTATTGCAGAGCACCGTCCTTTTCAGATACAATGACTTGAATTTATATGTGTGTGGATGATTCGGCGTATTGATATCATGGCTTCTAATTACAATTAGGTTCACGCGACAAACGCCCAGGGCAACCGGAAAAAACTGGTCTATGAACACCTGGGTGATGTCGGGAAGGGTTATCTTGAGCGTTTAAACTCACGCCGCGGAAACACAACGTCACGTCAGCATGGAGATTCATTCAACAAAAGTACAGATGAAAATTACAACAACAATAACATCGTTTACAATTATAAGCTCTCCGACTGCTAGAATCCCTTCGATAGAACATGCAAAGTTATTCATGTTGGGCACCATTGTTAACTCACTTTATTCTCAATATGATACTTTTTGAGATGATAACGTCGAACTCAGTTTTTATTAAATAACTTAAATGCTTTCATATATATATAGATCATCAAATGGCGTGTTTAAACGATACGAGAATACTCTCAAACTTAAGAAATAAAGTGGATCTGTCTTCAAAGAATAAACCTGGGCTATAACAATAAATGTAAGCAGGTTATACGAGTCTGGAATCCCACGATAACAAGTTCAATACACTCTGCAAATTATTTTTCGGGTGAGATTAGCGGTTTATCTATGGGTTGCGGTTTTGAGTGCAACTGCTGCATGTATGAACGGCAGACACTGGGCACTGAGGTGAAACTTCTAAACGTTGTAACAGCATCTTATCAGGGGTATTACAAAGCAACACCGTCGTTTAAACGAATCGTAGACATACACTTAAACTACATAGTACAACCCAGAACACGTTTGATTCTGAATACATACACTACACTGAATGTTTAGAAGATATAACTGACATTATTGTTATGAGAATAAAAGTATCATCACTTGTTGAAATGATAAAAATACAAAAATACTGAAGGTCTATGCAAGCTACCTTTAATCATTTTGGAACAGCATTATTTCCAATGGCTAACACTCCCGTAGGTTGTTAAATAAATAAGCTATGGTAAACAATGTGAAAAGTATATCTAGTGGCGATAGGGTTTGGGCGAATGTTGATGTATTCTTTTCAAAACTGATTGTATTTGTTTTCATTTTCTGAGCATTTGTGTTGTGTTGTTAGTTCTTAACTAAACGTTTAAGTGTGTGAGAGTGTATGCGTACGAGTGTTGTATGAAGCAGAGGTTCTAGATTGAATGTAAGTGAATTGAATGCCACGCTGTAAATAAATTGTATATTGTGACATCTAACGGTAAGATGTATTTTGAACGCTTCATTATATAAATATGTTATTATTATTATTATTATTATTACTATCATTATTATCATCATTATTATCATCATTATTATTATCATTATTATTATTATTTTCATTATTATTATCATTATGCTCTGGAGTAAATTCTAAGAGAGGACCTCGACACGTATTCTTTGAAAACTAGTAAAGGAGATGACCAATATAGGTTGTAAGCGTGTTGTCTAATTGAGTTTCTTATGATGTAAGCAATTCCGTAATGGACTTTATTAGTAGAAACAGTCATGGAATCAAACAAATGGCACCTTTGTGTTGCCTATAATACACGATGATTTAAAATAAACTGATCCATCATACCAGATAAGGTGTAGTATGTATGTAATTCACATTTTTCTTAGATACTGGTTACGTAGCACTCACATTTTAGGAACTGGTCACAAAGCTTAAGGATGCATTTTTTAAACTAATACACACGAACACAAATAATTTAGTTACTGTATCACAACTATATGAATAGAAAAAAAGATAAAATCGCATTTTTGGAATCGTTTATATGAGACATAAAAAAGGCGAGAATCTACTTTTAGTGACGCAAAATCAGCACATGAAAGATTCTAAATCAAAATCGCCCCAAGGTAAGTTAGATTCAGCTATCCATAACCCTTTCATAAAGTTAATAATAATATTTAGACATATATTATGAACGTATGTTGCAGTAATTATGCAGTTTTACGCCAACCCAAATAATAAAGTGTTATATTTCGGACAGCGGATCATATTCTGATACGGAGTATTCGTTTATTATCAGTGCGTAAACCTAGATCGCGTTGATAAAAGATAAATACGATAATTTATAAAAGTTTGGTACACGATATATCGATGAAATCAGTCTATCCAATATCACCCGAGGCATTGGTCATGTTTATAAACACAATCTGTTCATTTGTGTACTCTGAAACAAGAATCCGGTACATATGAGATGAGTCCCGTGGTATACACGTACTATACACACGGTTAAAGCGATGGTTCGTACGATACTGGCTACGGCTTCCTGAATCATATTTGAAAACGATAAATAAATTAACGAAGTAAATAGTTCAGCATTGAATTATTGTTTTTTTTTATATATTTGTTGTAGTATTTACAATCTAACCTTACTAAAGTGAGGGTCCATATTATATAAATTATCATACGTGATTATAGACGCCTTCACAATTAAAAGAATACCAGTAGGCATATCGGCATTATCGTGGAAGCCATCGACTGAAATCATCATCGTAATAGTCATCATCGGCATTGTTATGAGTACCGGTGACATATCGGTCATCATCATCAGCAGCAGCAGCACTACAGTCTACTTTTCTGCACAAAATTTCCTTTCCATACTCCACGGTAACATTACATTGATTCAAGAATTCAATGATTTCCTTTCAAAGCTGTATTATCAATAATAAAAGATAACACATAAAATGCTGAAACTCTATATTAGAAGGAAGCTTTTTTCATCCAAGTGGTCAATCTGCCATACTTGACCCACAATATATAACACGGCCTACATTGACAAGTCCATTTGTTTAAGTAGATTATCAACTCTCTATATGTTTGGTGTCTTTCAGTATTTTATGGAAAGTTCATGTATTTTGATGCACAGTATTTAACACTAGAATTTGGAAAGATGGTAAGTCATTCTATAATGAAACTAAATAATTAAACTTTGAACTTTGATTAAACGATGTGTAGAACCCCCTCAGGAAATTACGGGAAATGTCCATCACTAATTGCGGCAGAAAATGTATAGAACAAAAACGGAAGTACTGTAGTATAGCTTTTCTATTGCTCTTTTTAATGTCGATATTATTGATAAAACTGTTGCTTTTTTTAAACCGAGGTTTTAATTTATTAAATCACATGGAATGTACAATTAACTTAGAAAAAGAGGTGAAGGATACACATTTAAGGACTGATTTGTTCTATCGCTTTACGTCGAAGAAAGATTGTTTTCGGGAATGATTCCTAAATAGATTATGTAAAACAAATAAACCGATTTTTTAAATTTGTAATGGCATATTTTGATACTGTACACATCCTTCTAAGCTAGAATTATGAAAGAAAACTGATCTGTCATCGTAAAGGAGGCTGTATTCTGTTTATTTCTGCTGACTAAAGTTTATTTTAAAAAAGTGTCCGTGTTGATCTGTTTTATATTGTTTTGTTATGTTTTAAGGTGTATATTAACGGTCAGTTAATTGAAACCGTTATCTTGGGAATCTTACCCAATACTAATTAAGGAACGGTATTAACGTATACATGAAACACCCGTCAAAAGCAAGGTACTGAGAATATATCCGGGATTCGAGTCGGGTACATCGGCGAATTTCGACCACATGTATACGGATTTTCGTTGTGTTAATTTTACGACAATTTTTAAAACCACTGTGTCGTGAGAATGCTAAAGTAACACATTCTTATACCTTTGAAAACATATGTTTTCCGAACAGAACTTAGCGATTGAAGTGAGCAAAGAACATTCTGATGTGAATGAACCATTCACGTGTCTAAGATGTGTTAAGAATGTGAGAAATGGGATTTATTCAGAGGCAATTTTCTGCAGAACTCTATTAGATAAAAATGACTTGTTGAAATCAATGTTTACAGGTAATTTGCCGGCGTGACGGAGATGGCCAGAGGGCGTGCTTCTGTTCTGTATCTGCTGGAGTTTTTGCTTTATTGGGAAAATCAATATCGGTGCACGTGTAGGTACCTCAACCCCGGACCCTAGTCTCAACCCCGGGACCCTAGTATCAACCCCGGAGCCTAGTCTCAACCCCGGACCCTAGTCCCAACTCCTAGCATAATTATCAACACCTAAAATGCATGTTTCTCTCCAACCGTTGCATGACCTAGAGACCTATTGGCTGGAGAGAAAAAAAAGAATGTTTTCACGATGTTTCGAATGTTAAATCGCAATGACAATTCTGTCAGATATGGAACGTTTGTCATCAGGTAAAAACAACAGTGTAATCAGATGAAATAACGGATAATGCTGATAAAACAATGGTGCTAGAAGCTGTGCTCATTTATAATCATTAACAAATCCGCGATCCTTTCCCCACACGCCCTGATCCCAACGGGACGGAGAACGCTATGCCACACAACCAGTCAGAACAAGGTCGTTATTGTGTTGTCATTACTTTCCAAAAGTCTAATATAGTTGGTACTATTGCCGTCGTTAATATATAGTAAGGGTGGTTCGTTGTTGGTTTATTCCCGAATTGATTGAAATCATATTTGCCATACACGCTTGTTTGTACATGTAGTTTACTGGCAGTATGTTATCTCTATAATATATATGCTAGACTTCATTTTTGTTGTAGTTCTATTTTCTCAGGTTATCAGGTTATAAAGAATCATACATATATTTGTTCAATCACTCATTTGGTCCGTGTTAATCTATTACAGGTAACAATTTCGTCATGTTTTATCAACAGCGTTTCATATCCGTACAAATACATTTCCAGGACCGGTTATCGTTATTTATCCTCGTTATTTATCCTGAGTGCAGCATGGTCGTTTATATTCTGTCCACGCGCCATATTTAGTTGACAATTGTGACATAAAACCACTAATATCGCAGCTAATATTCATACAGCGTCGTTCATTCGGGATACTTTTTTGAAATATGGCTATTCATTCGAGCTCTATGCATGAAACGGTGATTTAATAGAGTTGATCTCTGTTCCTGGTTTTCCATTTATAAAACACCGCTTTGAAAAAAATTCAGAACAAATTGAAAAAAGTAATCCTAAAATGTTGTTGCAGACGATGTTTATCCCCCGTGATGACTTATTTTATTTTAATTTATCGATTCAAAGCTAACAACATCATCGTGCAGCGAATTTCTATATTGTTTGATAGTTAATATTTCGTGAATTTTCGATTCAACTTCATTTTAATATTTTTTTAGGAAGTGACATTGTTATTTTGGTATGTTTATATACATTACCGTGCACGTGTACTGATGAATTGTAGTCTGTGCTTGCAATTAATGATTTAAGGGGTAAACTTTGTGAATAATTATGTTTCTAGACATTGAGATATAAAATATCAATTTCTTTAACAGACCAGCTTTTTCTAAAATTCAAAATGTAGTTTCAGAATGGAATAGTGCGTATAGACAATTATAGTTCGATAGTGAAAGCTTTGTATCGTGTTGCTTTTAATGTGTAGGCAATATTTATATGTATATCCGCGACGTCTGTCCATCTGTTTTATGTCTTGCAATATTAACGTTTGGACTGACCATTACCTATAATCTAAGCTCATCAGTGTATACCTGTTCGTCAATATATAATAACAAGTCACAATTTGTACTAGTTTTGTAACAGGTATGAAATTCTAACCCTAAGGGGGCTTTCACTTTCAATTTACATATTTTACAATAGTGTGTATGTTTGTAAATATATATATATGCTTATGAATTTGTTATTTCCTTTAACAAAAAATAGATATAGTTGTATTTCCTTCAGCCAGTTTAGTTTAATCAAAATCTAAATTGTAAATGTAAAATGCATATGACCTATAAACTCTATTTTCAAAAATGAAATGTATCAAGCTCTGTTTTGTGTTTTAGCTGATAATGCAATGCTATGGTTTACTCGTGATCATTTAGAGCGGGAACGTATCTTAGGTAAGCGATGACAAAGTGTTTACTCAATTTATTTCAACAAATGTTGTATCATCTTAAGTCGCAAACGAATGTTCAATAACAAACTATGCCGGCAAAGACCTACTAGATGACTATTTAATTATTACTTATTCTGTTTTATTATTTTGCTGGAATCGTTCAAGCATTGGTAACAGTGGTTCTTGTATCATTTGTTAATAGTTAAATGCATAGTTTAAAATGGTGTGTTGGTTTGTTTTTGCTCACATAGATTCAGTTAGAATAAAGTTCTTTGTCTGTATGCTGGTAAATTATGCCTGACAGTGGTTTGAATTTAAAACATGTTGTGTCCGCTTTAGGAATCGTCTGACAATGCTCGGGTACTTACAGACGACGTATTAGTACTCTAATTGAAATCCCAACTAAGTAAACACGGATTCTTAGATAATTCCTTTGGCGTCAAAAAGATCATTTGTTCGATGAAAATGGTGTTATATTCTCCAATGATAGGATGCTGTAATCATTTATTCCCTATCCCAATTAACAGGAGATAATACGTCAAGATTAAGTGTTTAAGATTCAAATTAAACTTTTTTCCTTCGCGAACTTTTATATATGAAGAATCTATATTCTCCCAAGAAATGCCATTTGATCAAGCATTATTATAACAATTACATCTGAATAATCTATGAAATCACGGGCAGAAGAATCAAGTGCAGTCTTTGAACTAAGCTAAATTCCGGATTATTCCGTCAGATAAGTCCGAAGTGATCTGAAAATCATCTAAATCTATCATCCATCTCTCGCACATTATTTATGCAAGCTCGATTCTCATGTCTTGAAGCCCCTCACTATTATATATATCAAAGAAACTAATCACCTAAAAGTATTTGAACAAGCAGTGAAAACCGAGAGAGGGAGATACGCTCCGGGGAGGTAAACAGTACAAGGTAAATACAGGTCTACTGCTTATTTTCAAATCAAAATTTTGCAAACATCGCTCCGAGTAAAACAACTAAAATCACCATGTTCGACATTATTTTGACCCCCGAAGTGTGTCTATTAAGTTCATTCGGCAATGTCATAGATCTAACAACAATTACCGCATCGCTTTGAGTAGAGAATTCACTGTAGGGTCAATGAAAACTGCTTTGACCCTGGATGTTGATATAGCAGTTTATAGAATATAGGAATACTGTAGTTATGATTTTGAGACTGTTAAGATGAAAATAAATAGTCAATATAACTAAATGCACTGAGGTACTGTCATTGATGCAGTCATATAGCGAATAAACTCTGATAGATGTACTGAATGCGAATTGATATTTGCAATTTACAACACACTGATGCACACTTGATTCTGAATAAGAGACTATAAAAAGGCCAGAAGGCTAGAACCCACCTGCCAAGAATTTGCATCCAGGGCTAGGAACGACATTTTGTCATGGGTATACGCTCCGTCCCCGAACCTGTAAGCCACTTTTCCTGGTTAGGTTGCTGACCTGATCCTGAATTAACACAACACTTTAACTAACACTTCCCCTAGTCCTGGTAGTCTGACAGCTAGTTTTAACTGTTGTTACTTTAGTTTTCTGTCTCTTCTAATCTGAACATTAATATATCTATGTTTCTTCTAGCGCTGCTTGTTTCACAATTCGTTCGTATAACTTGTTCGTTTATAATGTGTCTAGTATATAACGAGTCACATTGGTTATCTAGTTCTCTGTCAGGAACTTTTCTTGTCGGTAACGTGATCAGTACGTAACGTATCCACTGTGTAACTTGACCACTGCGCTACTTGTCCGTTGATTTACTAGCCCCTTCAGCTACCTGTCCGCTGTGTTGAGTCGGTCCCTGTCATGTGCCCCTTTCGTAATTTATAACCTATTTGTCAGCCCCTAAACTCTGCTTTATTTCACACACGTCGTCAAACGTTTCTCCGTTGCCTTGGTGATTCCAAAACTTTAAGACTTCCTTTTCTGTAGCCACAAAACACCTTGCACACCGTTTAGATTCACAAACAACAAAACCCTGTATCACTGTTGCTGCTACAAAGAGAACAGTAGCGTTATTAGTTCCTGTACGACCATCAAAAGCTTGTCATACACTAACTTCATAGGAAAAGCTTTGAGATCCACATCTACCTCGTTATGTTGCTGTGAAATCTGCTCCGGTTGTCAAAACACTTCTGTATCACGCTGTACCTCCGTAGCTCAAATCCTACAGGCCTATTGTTTTAACTTCAAGCCCTAAGAAACATATAAATGAACATAGTTATATTTTTTTGTATAATTGAATGCGATTTTGATTCAAAATTACTTTTTTCGCGATTACCAGAGTGTAGCTGTGCGGCTATTGGCTACGGCAGACGAGAATATTGTAACAGGGAGGCGCGTAGCTGTGAACACGAGACGCGCGCAAGGCTGGGGGCGGTATGGGAAAGCGTTTATAGTTTGTTGGCTTTTATATTTGTTGTCATAATACATATAGACGCAGTAGATGATGACTTTAACACCGATCTTCACGTTTATATCATTCGCTTTTCAGTTATTGGACGCGTTTAAGACGGTTAGATATTAAACTATGAACTGACAAAGTAAAGAAAAGTATACAGCAAATGATATGTGAATATATATTGAATAAACTGTTAGATTACTGCAATTATTTTATATGAAAAAGAAAAAAAAACTATGTGACATTTGTCATCATGATGTGTCGATATTCATTCAGTAAAATGTAACTAGTTTTGGGAATATTTCGCTATTTGTTTAACAATAAAACTTAAATTAGTTATTTGTTTCAGTAGTATCCAACCTACAAACGTTGTTTTAAAATAAAAACAATT
>ENA-OREC01001547-OREC01001547.1-marine-metagenome-genome-assembly--contig:-NODE-1547-length-11766-cov-14.060826_pt1 | contig 11766 bp, 5 predicted proteins | sample MGYA00248626_ERZ508543 | MGnify/ENA primary metagenome ERZ508543 (study PRJEB26211, sample SAMN05518279) | marine metagenome | isolation source: Puget Sound, Washington, USA | host: Bankia setacea... | reverse complement strand
TATACTACTACTTCATTTAAACACTGCTTACATCATTGGCAATTGGTCATTCTAACATGTGACCTGCACCAAACATTTAAATTTACACTACATATTTGTAATGTGATATATAATACCACTGCGGTGATCGAATCGTGTTACCTTGTTTTAGAGACAAGCATATCTTCAGTATTGAACTGCTTTCTAAATGAGCTGACTAACTGTGAAATACAATTGAGGAAGTGATAAACTTACCCTACATCGGTATAGTTAACCTCGGCTCATCTGTAAGTTTGACAATGGTGAGCAAATCAGCGTATCGGTCTCTTGTTTAGGAACAATGAAGTATTCCTTTGGGTCGTTTGACATTACGTGAACTATGCAGATTAGAGGTATACTCATTGAATCTATTGAAGTCTATTGTATATTGAAGTCCCATTCACGATTACCCAGCATGTTTACAAATCGTCAAATACGGTATGTCTTAAAACAAACTAGGCGCTACTACCGTATTGAATAAATAACACTAGACTAAACGATAGCACTGGCATGATAATGGTACTTCAATATAGGACAATAGGTTAAATCATGGTGTTAAGATAAGTTTGGCAGTTAAGAAATATCAAGAAATATCCATAATAAACGTATAACGACCGTATATATCCGTGCGTACATTTCTTAAAAACGAGTATAACTATTCATAAACTTAACAAACGGAAGAAGCGGACACTTCCGAAGTTAAACGAGTTTCCGGACATTTACGATGTTCATATATTTACGATGATATGCATACATTATAGATCGGTGCATGTCAGATTAGAGCGAAAACGAAGACGTACGCATCGGTTAATATATGTAAAGGGTATTTTTAAAGTTGTTAACGCTCCTGTAGCAATATCGTTCGATTGAAAAAAATGTTCAGATGCGCCAGGTATATCTTTAAAGCATGACATAGAAGGATATTATATGTTTTTGTTATTTAAATTCCATGGCAGAGTTGAGTTTACGCTATACTATTTGCAATTAGTAAAATAGAACAGAACATAACTATTCTGTGTTAAAAAGTGTACGAAGTACATCGTTAATTAATCAAGTACATTAACTTTACGTTCAACTGGGTCCACTTTTACATAACACACGTTGGCTCACGATTCAAAATATCAGCATAGATATGACTTATGTGGAAAACAACGACATTGGGTAAACAAATACTACAGTAAACTCATAACCCACATGTTCTAACCGTACAGGAAGTATCTGTTTGTAGACTAGTCGAGCGGTTCAATCGCAGTTAAAGTGTGTGTATTTGTTCTACGTAGGTTCATTTTATTGAAACATACCATCCCCATCCCACCTTCATGCTTAAATCGAGAAGCATAGACCCGTTAAATTGTATAATATGCAGTCGCCTTCAGATACGTTGACTCTCTTATCATAACCGTACACATATGAAGGTGGAATCGAGAGTAAGAGGTTTATGATCTGACTTACAATAGTGTTGTATTGTATGCAACCTACATCGGTTACAACTTGTGAAAACACACATGTTAAACATACTGGTATTGGTATATGTTGTGTTTGCATTACCTGGGGTAATTTTCGACTGAGTGGTATTTTAGTTTGTTTATTTTTTACCTTTTCATGAAGGTTGCGAATTAGGCCAATTATTAACCAGGGTCAAACTATCACAAAATACGATACTATATTTAAGGAATAAAATATGAGTTACCATTGTATATCGGCTCATCAACACCGTTGTGATGTGCTGATGCGTAGGAAATAACCACGCAGGCCTTAGCCTAAGTGGTTAATAGCATGCACCAAAACGACAAACCGTTGTTATTGAGCCGAGAGTTCTAACAACAACGAATTGAAATGGTAAAACCTTTTGTTACTATTAGCTCATGCAGATAGTTGGTTTACTTCCGCTTAATCAGAACAGCCAAAAACCAGAAGTAGTACCGTTGTATATCGGTTAATCAACAACGGTATATTTGTTCATTTTCTATATAATATATATAATATAATGTAATATGGCATTTAGATAAAAACAACACATCCTTTGCCGACGTTTCAATTGTTCATCCACTTTTTAACTGATTACGAATGATGTATCGACTACTTGCAAATATCATAATGCACCCAATACCACCCCACCCCCACCCATTTCATACAAAGCCACATTTTTAAAACAGTTTGCTGGTGGAAGCCTGAGCATGAAAGATACGTATTCGACCGGAAGACTATGAATCTATGTACAATGAGACAATCAAACAGGACTATGAATCTATGTACACTGAGACAATCACACAGGACTATGAATCCATGTACACTGAGACAATCACACAGGACTATGAATCTATGTGCACTGAGACAATCACACAGGACTATGAATCCATGTACAATGAGACAATCAAACAGGACTATGAATCTATGTACACTGAGACAATCACACAGGACTATGAATCCATGTACACTGAGACAATCACACAGGACTATGAATCTATGTGCACTGAGACAATCACACAGGACTATGAATCCATGTACACTGAGACAATCACACAGGACTATGAATCTATGTACACTGAGACAATCACACAGGACTATGAATCCATGTGCACTGAGACAATCACACAGGACTATGAATCTATGTACACTGAGACAATCACACAGGACTATGAATCTATGTGCACTGAGACAATCACACAGGACTATGAATCTATGTACACTGAGACAATCACACAGGACTATGAATCTATGTACACTGAGACAATCACACAGGACTATGAATCCATGTGCACTGAGACAATCACACAGGACTATGAATCTATGTACACTGAGACAATCACCAATGACTAGGTATTTAGTGGTTATAGCCATGTGGTTTAATTCACTATCAAGTTTTAGTTATTAAAACAAACAGGTATCACAGCTACTGACATATACGTTCTTATCTATCAAACATGTGAAAGGAAAGTTCATATTCGTGATCGTCTTCATGTAATTATATTAAATACTGGAACAAAATAGTACACCTTACAGGGTTATATATAACATGCTTTGATTACATCACTTATGTGTTTATGATGCAGTATCTCACCATTGAGTAGAAACATTTATTGTATAGAGCACATATTCTTAAAGGATGTTTCACGAACACCCTAGTCTACTTATTCAACTCGCCGATAGTGTAAACCCTATGGCAGCTGCTACAACAGTAATGGCCTTATCCATGCAATATTACTGAGCCGGTTGCAAGTGAACGGTGACGCTCGGAACCAACTTATTTCAGTATTGATCACGTGATTAAAATGGCTGCTAGTACAAACAGCGTTCATGTTTCTGAACAGGAATTAAAATGTGCACACACTATTTGGGAATACATGCACCTCGGCCATTCATGCGAAAAGGTAATATGTTTAGATTGTTTATTTGCTTTATAGTTAAGTGATATTTAGAGATATAAATAAATGCCACGTGATTGTTATACAGATGTTACAAATGATCAAGGTCTTACAACTGTGGCCATCGGCTAATACTTGTCGCTTGATTGAAATGGCATTTAGGTGACAGTTGGTTGTATACACTTAATGTTTATAGGATGTATATTGCATGAACCGTAGTGTATAAATATTGGCTAAATAGTACAAGTACACTAAAAGTACTACATTGCATAGGACAGTACTTAATGTATACTACTATATTGATCTATATTGCAAAGGATAGTCTGAAATGTATGTACACATTAGATTATAGAAAGAATCTCTTATTCGAGGAACTTCTGGTTGGCATTTTGTTTTGATACATACTGAATGAGTGTCATATCACTTATTGAACAATCATAAAAAGGAATACACAATATACAGAATATATTATCATTGACAATGTAATAAGCAGAGACTAATGTGCAGGTCTAAATGAATGTTTTACTAGTACAAGCAAGAAACGAATACTACATTACATCTGCTGCTTAAAGTTAAACAAAGGTATGTCGGACGAGTCATCTCAGTTTAGCTCAATAGAAGAAAATCGCGTCGCTTCGGGATTGACGCCCAGGGGCAACTACTAGTTTATATAAAGGTAATGACTCATGTGGAAACTCATTACAAATTGACTAACACTCGGTCATCAGGTACCGGATGAGGTCAACAGAAAATCGTCTTGAATTCAAATTATTGTCGAACATGGTGTTTAGCTTTCAACAATAAACAGTACAAACTGAATTTGGAATAATAAAAAGAAAGCTTGTAATACAACTGATGAGCACTCGCTGAATAGTTTAACATGATTTGTTTTACAGAGTGACGTCATTTTGTGTCTTGGAAGCTACGACATCCGGGTCGCTGAAAAGGCAGCCTCGTTATGGGTACAAGGAATGGGCAAATATGTGGTATTTTCTGGAAATACTGGACATCTTACCAAGGGTATAGCATGTGTCTATATATAGTTTCTTTTGAACAAGACGAACATAACAAATACTTACTTGTGTCACATTTAAGTGTTACCCTAAACACTATAATAACCGACTAATTAAACTATTAGTGTACGCGATAATGTTCACCATATGAGTCTGTCATTTAATTAGAATAAACCAATACAATTAAGGATATCATTTTGCAAACAATTCACAAATAGTTCATCACTAAAATAGAAATTCCATGCAAGTACTTAAATAATTGAAAAATCAGATAAGGCGGAATATTTTCTATAGCTGTCTATTAAATAAACAGCTCGGAATTTAGATACGTATTTAGATAATTTCTCATTAGAGCACAACAACTCTAGTTCTGTTAATAATTGATGTTGTTACCAACACATTCTGATTATCATCACCTTGTATGTAGCTATTTGTATAACTGATAGTGTAGCAAGTAAATATATTAAACAAATGGAGTACCGGTATGACAGGGAAGGAATTGTTTCAATACTGAAATTCGATTAGTCATTTATAAGTAGCATATGCGTATATAACACTGTGGAGAGTACATAAAAACATATCTACTTATTATGAGAAAATACTCTTAAATCTAAAGTAAGAACACAATCTTTCTTTGCAAACCAGTTTCAGTTAGACTGTTCTTATCTTGAAGCAAAGGCATCGAAAGGCACGCAAATAATGGTGTCACTGTAACGTGTTACTCAGAAATGCTCTGCTGCAGAATTGGTCGATAACTTGTCATGCAGTGTCTGGGAGGTGCGTGTATGAAAAGAAACAGCATCTAAAACCTGTTTGCATTATGCTAATGATAAAGACACGTCTGATGGGAGCGTTTGGAAGGATACTATCTCAACATTGTTTTCCAATGATAAATATAAACATGGTGCGTCAGTGTGGTGTTAGTGCGCATGACTCGTAATAGATGGAGGCCTGTTATGCTTGAGTTTGAACACCAGTAGATGCTCTCGATGTTGCATGGAACAAACAAACGTTGCACTCAATGCTCAAAACGGCTTTGTTCCAGGAATAGATTTGAGCATGATTTTATAACCATAATAAAATATTATGTCAAAACAGTTTATACACATATACATTGAACACTGTATCTAAACTAGTTATGGTAAGTTGACCATTTGAACCCAATGTCTAGCACACAGACTAGATGACTTATGGCGAGGAATTATCCTTTCTGTAACTATTTGCTGAAACAGAACAGTTTGTCCATTGCAATCATAGAAGTTATGTGTATGAATGGAAGCACTATTATAAATGACTTTGGCTAACACAATTGTTATCGCTCACGACGTATTTCAGGTTTGTGGGATAAACCCGAAGCAGAAGTGTTCAGAGACAGAGCTCTTGCAATGGGCGTTCACGAGGAACAAATCATAGTGGAAAACAAATCCACAAATACAGGTGAAAATATCAAGTTCTCTTATGAAATGTTGAGAGACAGAACCTTAATTCCAAAGTCTATCATCATCGTACAAAAACCGTACATGGAACGCCGAGCTTTTGCTACTTTCATAAAACAATGGCCAGGTGATGTAAGCGGTCTTGCTGTTTATGTGACGTCACCGGATCTTAGTTTATTGGAATATCCGAATGAAACAACCGGAAGTTTAGCAGACGTCATTGGTGTAATGGCGGGTGATTTTGCAAGAATTAAGATTTATGAGGAGAAAGGATTCCAGATTCATCAAGATATACCTAAGAAAGTTCCAGATGCATTTAGTTATTTAATGAGTACTCGTAAATACAACTCCCATTTACCTGCTTGATGGCTTAATGTAATATGTAGAGAAACAAACCTAAAATGAGTCTGTAATATGATATATAAATAAAAGGATATAGCTTATGTGTATGTACTCGTCAATGTGTCGTTTGTGTGTGGGTGGGGGTGGGTGGGTGTGTATGTGTGAGTGTGTTCTATGTTCGTCGGTACAATACGTGAGTACGCTTATTCGGCGTAAAATGTGTACACGTTATCAGACAATATCAATGCAATATGTTGGAGACGACTGAGACGAACCATGTTTACTTAAATACAATGGCACACACGTATACAAAGCCAAGAACCTCATATAACATATTAAGTGATTGGAGGTGAAGTTTAATGTATAGTTGTGATGTTTAATCTTTCAATGTGTTGTTATATGTATTGTAGAAGAACTTGCTCAATGGTGGATTTCTTAGCCTCGCTATGCTATTTAATAAACTGATAAAACATTCCTCTGATATGTCATTGAAGCCTCACTGAGTTGTGTTGTATTAATAAAGTTGAGATAATTTTGTAACTGTGTAACTTATAACAAGTATTTGATATAAAGCTAAGAGCTAGACAGTTCAGAAGTAAACTCGCATGTGTGGAACTATTGTTCAGGTGGTATGAAGTGGAACGGTGTGTATATAAGTATTGCAATATCTTATAATTGTGGAATTCGTACATCCGTAAAATTTAATGCAACAAATAACATTTTCCTAAACCACGTTCGCAAATCCTACATACGCGTGTTTTGATTGAATTGCTCTTAACCATTTAGTTGTATCCAGCAAAACATTATTTTCCGAGATCTCGTTGCAGTGAAGTTGCGAACCAAAAGCATGTGGTCTTAATAGGAAACAGGTCTTATTATCGAACGGTCTAAATAGCGGATCTTTACTATATCATCTTAATATACGCTGTTTTATTTACCTTTTTTACTTAATTAGCTGTATATATAAATACTATTCGAAATAATTGCATAACGTAACGTTTAGCGTTGTAGACGTGTAACATGTATTTGTAAAATGGTACCCATGTGTTCAACTGTGTAGGTCTGAACGTGTTGTTATTGACACCAGTTGCACAGTTAGTAAACACTACAAACATTTAAATATATATAAAATGATGTTTATTGTCAATAATAATAGGGAAAGCAAACCATTTTGTTTCAATGTATCACAAAAGTTCTTTGAAATACAAATATAACAATAATACAAGTATAGTCGCATGTACAATATGGCCGACATAAAACACGTGACGTTATCAACAAACGATATGTTACTTATGTCAATATACATACAACAAAAAAACAGTCGTTAAAAATGTACGTTACATATAATTAATAATAAAATAGGTACTTATTAATACATCCTATACCTTTTTCTATATATTTCCATTGGCTAAAACCCATCGCGTGATGTTCACAGATAGTGATCTTTTGAATAATTAAAGATCATCAGTTGATAAACAGTTTAATAGAACACACAAAACAATATGTTGAACAAAAAGCATGTACACAAATAGAGTTTATACCACAACTAACATACACGAATCATCTACAACTACAGAGACTAGACAGTTATGTACACGTTTATAATATCAGCGTATCCTGATTGTTTAGTGATTAAAATCTAAAGTTTAGAAAACTATTGACAATACATCATATTTGGCCACATCATAAACCAAATATTAATAATATTACTTTTGACAATTTCACTTCACTCCACACAAATACACAAGTACATGTATATATACACACACATACGAGTGTTGCAATAAGTCCTAAATAATGTAAATTAAAACACTTCAACTAAACATTTAAACGTACGACTAAAGTTCAAAACGCAAGAACAAGGACTGAACACGAATATCTGAACACAAATAAATAAAACAAAAAAAATAAAGCAAAACGAAATTTTCTAAAAGAAAGATAAACATGCCAAAACACTTACAGTGAATGCCTATTATTGACTTAGTTGAACACACTCCTTAAACAATGTTTCCATTAATGAAATACAGTAGATAATGTAAGTATCTGAAACCAAGTAATATACGTGGGTAGTGTGTGTAAATACAATATCATTAAATACTAAGATTATCGCTACGTTATCTTTCATCGTTATTATCACTATCATCGTCTTTTACTGTTGTTATCAGTATCTCTTATTGTTGTTATCTCTATCAGTATCTCTAATTGTTGTTATCACTATCAGTATCTCTAATTGTTGTTATCATTTATCTGTATCTCTAATTGTTGTTATCATTTATCTGTATCTCTAATTGTTGTTATCACTATCAGTATCTCTAATTGTTTTTATCACTATCAGTATCTCCAATTGTTGTTATCACTATCAGTATCTCTTATTGTTGTTATCACTATCAGTATCTCTAATTGTTGTTATCACCAACAGTATCTCTAATTGTTGTTATCACTATCAGTATCTCTAATTGTTGTTATCACTATCAGTATCTCTAATTGTTGTTATCACTATCAGTATCTCCAATTTTTGTTATCACTATCAGTATCTCTAATTGTTGCTATCATTTATCTGTATCTCTAATTGTTGTTATCACTATCAGTATCTCAAATTGTTGTTATCACCATCAGTATCTCTAATTGCTTTTATCACTATCAACTTTCATCTACAAACACATCATCAGGTGCTGGTACACTGGTACTACCCGCTTCTCTATAGTTTGTAATGTATTCATGGTTATTGCTAAAAGTCACAGAGGGTGAGCGAGAGTTGGACCCTGTCTCTGATTGGTCTGAGTCTGACTGGGACTCGATAGAGTTTGCACGAGCGTCTTCCTCACTTATCCTTGGAGTCCCGATTGCAGAGTTAGGTCTCAATCCTCCAGAACTTGTCATACTTACTGGTGCACTTACAGGTCTGAATGCAACCTCTGGCTTCAAGCGTGTATCTCTGTGTTCTATTTCTACTGTGTCATACATATATGTGTTGTTAGAAACCTTGTTTGTCCTAATGCGTTCTACCTGTACCTCTTCTTCATTGTCGTCGATAATGTTCAACCCTGAGCTTCCTCCATAACTAGCTCGTTTGGGCAAACTTCGCATCTTTATCTCATCATTGCTGACACCTTCGACTGAGCTAGCTCGACTCAGCCTGTTTCTCCATGGTAACGAACTTCTCTTCTCCTCCTCGCCAATAGTGTTTAGACTCGTCCTAGAAGGTGCTAAAACATCTCTGACCAAGTGAAGCCACGAGTCGACCTTATTTGATGGAGTTTCACCACCAGTTCTGCCATTTCGATTTATCTTCTGCCATTTTGTCTCAATGGCATCGGCTTTGTTGAGAACCAGGGCTTTGTCATGATGAATGGAATTCATGGCACGCATCGCTTTTTTGCTTTTGCGTTTATTTCCACTGCTACCATTTCTTCTACCGAATTTTCCTGAAAACATATATACATGGATTGTATGAATAGGATTCTATGTGAATGCACTTGTGCCCCACAGTTAAACCACGACGCAAACGTTTAATGCTAATGAATTATTAATTATATTAACTCAGTGGATAATTTGTCTCTGGATAGTTTGCACCCAAATAGTGGGGTTGGATACGTGAACACATGAACAAAGACGTTCAATACGTTATTCTGAACTTAAATAATTCAGTGACAATGTCCAATGCTTTGGTCATATCAATATCGTAACACACTATCATGTTTTAATTTCTGCAACTTTGACAGAAGTACAACATTTTAACACTGTTTGATACACACACTCACCTTGACTTGTATTGCTCGTCTCACTGACTCTCTCTTTCCTCAGGTCGTTTGCGAGGTCCATGAAGTTCTTCATAAACTTGCTTCCCAGATTGCCACCCGCTCCCTGAATCTGTTGTTCGCCTTGTTGTTGCTTCTTGCGCCTCTTTGTGATTCTAATGACGGTCTTGCGACGTTTGATCCTTGGTGAGTCGTCTTGGGTGATGCTACTGTCTTCATCTATGTCGCTACTTGTTGTAGTCACGGACATCTTGTCATCCTCATCATCCATCTGCTGCATCTCTTTAACAAGCGCTATCTTACCTGAAAGAACAAACGAAAACATCAGATAAAAACATAGACAGTATGTTTAAACCGACGGTCATAATAGTGATTGATTTTCTTGTATTTTTGTTTTGCAAGATTCGTTTCTTAACTGATGATATTGGTACTGTAAATATCCAAGCATAATTTAAACATAGGTATAAACACAAATTAAGTACTTTATAAGAAAATCCACAACCGTACGAGCTAAAGTGTGTATATATGGAGTTATACGAATGTGTAGATTAATTTGAAACGTTGGAACTTTGATACGTGAGCAAATTTGTTAGAAGATAAATCTTGTATAATGTTATTAAATAATGTGTTGATAACTTGATAAAGGTAAGTTAATAAATAGGACTGTCTAACATAGATTTTAGATACATTTACTTACTTGCAATATCCATAGCGTTGATCTCGTTGCTGTTAGGCTTCATACAATTGATGTCTGTTGAACTGATGATATGTAAGGCGGTACCAAGGCGATGGAAGAACATGGAGATAAACTGGACGATCAATGTTACACCGTACACGATCATAAACAGCATGGAGATGGGTTCTAAGGTCAGACGGCGGCCATTGGTGGCATAGCATGGAAGTGGAATACTCAACCCATGGCCATCCTTGACTGCGTTTGTATACTTGAAACAGAAAGAGACCATTGTAACTAATCATATAATGGACCGTGTTGATACATATTTAAAGTTACCATTTCGGTCCCAATTAATACATTTCATCAAAAAGATAGTTTAAGGAATTAGCATACATATAATGTATTATGATAAATGCTTCTAATGAAGGAATCTGTGTTGAGTTTTGAAGAAAAAACAACACAACCGTTTACCTACTTTCAAATTAGTACTAACTATTTTTAAGACTAACCAGTTAAATATTATTTCTGACGATTTAAGTATATGATGATTAAGATATAAGATCGAGTTCAGTTGTCTATATATTCCACAGGAACATTATTTCATAAGTACAGTGTAGCAATGAAGTACAGATGAATATGTAATATTTTGAGTTTGAGCGAAAGTCCATCTTTAATCGGTTGTGTGTTCTCGTCTGCTTAATATAGGACATACTTAAACACCGACAAACCGATATGATGTCCTCATAAACAAGACAAAGAATTGTGTTTAAAGTAAGTAAGTATGTAGCTGTTTAATCTACATATACATGAAGAAATATCATATCAGGTTTTGTGAGTCGAACGGTCGTAAACAATAGTCTGTAATAATTCCTGAATAAAGAAAGGTTCCACTTTCATCATGTATACTGTCTAGTAATAAATACATTGCGGTAGAAATATATATATAAGAAGCTAAAGATGATAACAGGAAAGTTGTAGTCGTAAATATTGAATCATTTCTCAATGTTACATGGGGTTATTTTCATGGTGGGTACAATACTCGATGTGATAAGTGTAGATACCTGCAGAGTGAAGATTATAATGGGTACAATACTCGATGTGATAAGTGTAGATACCTGCAGAGTGAAGATTATAATGGGTACAATACTCGATGTGATA
>ENA-OREC01001546-OREC01001546.1-marine-metagenome-genome-assembly--contig:-NODE-1546-length-11768-cov-12.160123_pt1 | contig 11768 bp, 6 predicted proteins | sample MGYA00248626_ERZ508543 | MGnify/ENA primary metagenome ERZ508543 (study PRJEB26211, sample SAMN05518279) | marine metagenome | isolation source: Puget Sound, Washington, USA | host: Bankia setacea... | reverse complement strand
AATTTGATACTGAATTAACATCACGCCAGTTAAACACTAGTCTCACCGAGTTTAATTTGATACTGAATTAACATCACACAAGTTAAACACTAGTCTTACCGAGTTTAATCTGATACTTTGATTATTACTAGAATGTCTGCCAAACATTTAAAATAGTCTGATCTATATATATACTACTTATTGGCTACTAAATATCCAGTTTTTTACCTATATTTTAGAGCACCTTACTAGAACTATGATACAAGTATGCAGCATAGACAATCTAGGGTATAGCTAGACTAGTATGTGGATGATTATGTTTTATTTATTAATTTTCTTTTTCATTTTTGAATATGTAATTCTATCTGTGCCTTATATCTTTTAAACAGATATTCTTCGTTTAGAAAGAGGCCGACAAGGACGAGAAAAACGTATTACCGTTTTATTATTTTCACTTAAGTTAAATATTCGATTGGTTATTCTATGTTGTATGACTTAATATGGATTTCTAAACATTCAAAACATGTGTACTTTTTACCTGTGTATTTGTGTACTTTTTACCTGTGTATTTGTGTACTTTTAACCTGTGTATTTGTGTACTTTTCACCTGTGAATTTGTGTACTTTTTACCTGTGTATTTGTGTACTTTTTACCTGTGTATTTGTGTACTTTTCACCTGTGTATTTGTGTGCCATTTTTCTTGGACAGTTGACATACTTTCCTTATCCGAATGCATAGAAGTTATTTGACATAGAATCATAAACCCGTAGAATGTTACCACTGCGAAGGCATACATTAAACTACTCTAAGTTTAAAATAATGCGTTGATATGCGAGTATTGTTTAACTAATTAACAGTCATATCGTTATAACTAATGGCAGCGCTTAGATTATAAATATTATGTAAACCTTTTATATAATGCTAACACAAATATTAGTTATTTATCAATAACACTAAAGACTTAACCTTACACTGTGTTATTCGTATGTTAATATTCTATGTAATAGTGAGAGTACATTATTTTGTCAGTGTCTTTACGATTAAGAGGCCTGAGGGCGCGAGCGCAGCTAGAGTCTGTGGTGTCCTAATAGTGAAGATACTGTACAAATGTCTTCTAAGCATCTTAGTGTATAATCTATTTTTAGACAGACAACGCAATATTTTATATACACCGCAATATTTCCATACACAGGTATATTCGCTGTCTTCATGAAATAGAAATTCAAATCTGATTGCGCGAAAAAATAGGTTAGACACTAAAAACTATTGGAGATGATATGTAAATAGAGTTTCAGATAAAGGTTTCACACTTTTGCTTTTATTTCTTCCAGGTTGGTATAGGAGGATCACTCTGGTACACGATGGCTATAGTTATTCCAATGCTGCTGTTTGCAGTGTTGTGTATACACCTAAAGACTAGGGCTCCGGGGGCAAAGACATACGCACAGGTTCGTTCATCTTTATGGTTCTTTGTAATAGATAGAGTGTCTTTACGATTAAGAGCCCATGGCGTTTTAATGGTGAAGATTCTGAACAAATGTATTCTAGGCATCTCAGTGTGTGATCTAGTCTATAGACATTTCTACAGCGCAATCTTGTATATACACCGCAATATTTCCATACACCGGTATATTGGCTGTCGTCATGAAATAGAATTTAAATTTTATTTTATTTGACGAAAATTCCGCAATGAATCCGCAATACATGACTGTGCAGCATTACATGACTACATGAACATGCTACGTAAAATTTCGATTATATATGTTTAATGTGATATATTTATATCTAGCTAACATGTTGTAACAAGGTGTATCAATCAATGCGTTGTCAAAATATAAGTCGTAGATTTACGTAACACCTCTACTTGTTGACGTTGTATATTATCACCTCATACGTATTGTGCTTATATAATGTTAACACTGTGAATTGGTGCATTCACTCAGTTTTCTTTAGATTGCTCACCTCGTATATTGTATTACAAGATGGACTCACACTTTCCCATTACGTCCTTTGTTATTGTTTGCTTTTCTACTTTACGACTTCTTGGAACAGTTTGAGTCATGAAATCACGTGTTGACTATACATGCTTCCGTTTATCTTTAGAGACATATTCTGTTAGTTTCTCGAACACGCATTGCAATTACACCTATACATATTATGTCTTTTGCACGGTCGTAACTGACATCGAAATAAGAACGAGTTATGACAGTGTTGCATTGTGCCCGCGGTTTACACAAGTATGCAGTATATGAAAAGTTCCTATTACCAATTCGGATTCTTCCATTGTCGGAGTGGTATTTGCTTTATATATTGGTACGGACGAGTGGCTTAACAATTCCGCCAATAAACCTGATCGATCCGTCCCGGTGTTTATACTTCAATGTATGTAACAAATCAAGTAATCATATGTATTGACTGTTTTGAACTTGCAGATTGCGTACGCCCGCTTTGGCAAACCAGCCCATATACTGATGTGCGTCGTCGCCCTTTTTACAAACCTTGTAATTGTCGCAAACTTAATCCTAGCAGGTACGTTAACGATTCATTAATTTGCATTCTCTTTCATTCAGAGATTCGTGGTGACATTCAATTCATAACTCCCGATTAAATACAAAAAATGTTAATCCAAAACGGGTACAAACATACCGTATTTTAGATTCGGGTGTAAATACGTTTGTTTTTTAGCTCGGTTCGTATTTAGAACAAACCCATGTATTGCAAGGGCATAAGCTCGATCAGTGAACCATGGCATGCACAAAGGAAGCACTATGATGTATTAACGGACCTATAAACTGCGCAATTGTTTTGTACGACGCTTGTAGCCAATTCACTCTGGTTTAATGTGTATTAATAAGTTCACTTAATTACTTTTTTATCGAATTAAATACACATTAATTACACTCTTTGTCAAACAGAATGCACTTTCACCATATTGGCCTTAACATGGAAATGATATGTAATACCTTCTCCCGTACGATCCAAAATTACACATTGTGGTTATTTTAAACACGAACAATTCATCTGCTGTTTCATTTGAACTAAACACAATAACTATTGCTATTTCCATTTCGACCAAATGTCAATACCGTTCCTTTTATTTCAAGGTCAGACAACGGTGCAAGTATTGGCTAAAGACTCCTCCAATGAGTTTGTGTGCTTGATGTTAGCCGTCTTATTCGGATCCTACTGTCTCATTGGAGGTCTTGGTACCACCTTCTATATCTCCTACTTCAACACGGCTCTGATCTTCATCACCACTTCTGTGTTTGTCCTGAAAACCACCTATTTTGCCACACCGGAAGTCCACAACATCACAGCATTCAGCAGCATGTACGAAGCCATGTCCTGCATGAAAGGACCAGAAGGCAATGCCGGCGACTCTCTTCTCACGTTCCGGAGTGAGTCTGGAATAGTTAGCGGTATCGTTGTGTTGTTCATGACCATCGCCATAATCTTCTGTGATCAAGCAAACTGGCAGAGTAAAATAGCCGCCAAGCCAACCGAGGGTGTAGTAGGGTTCCTGATCGGTGGATTCCTATGGTTCGCGATACCTACATCTATCTCGTACATGTCAACATTGGTTTATAAAACTATGAGCTTCCGGGCTGGGACCAATCTACTAACATCAGAGGAAATTGATTCAGGCAACTTTTTTTATTTTTTTTATTTTTGGTTTTGATATTAAAGTCAATCTTCCATAACGCCCTCGACTTGTTTAAGTTCGATTGTGAAATCACGCTCGAATCCGTTCCTGGAACCAACCAGTACTAAACAATAAGAATACAGTTTCTTGTTCAAGGGAACAACGATATCCTTTTATTGGGCTCGAATCCACGACTGACACTTAACGAGTCAGACGCGCAACCCATTGCGCCACGCCGCCCCTTACCTTTTTAACGTTTATTTCGAAATATTTATAATTGATTATGTTCTTCTTGTGGTTGTTTGCGTTCACGTCTGTCTACCTTGTTACCCCGGCCACATCGACGAAAAACATCTTCTTCAGTTCTTCCATATTGTCGTATAGCTATCTACACTACACTACACTTGACTAATGTCTGTGTTTTTGTAAGTCGTTGAATCTCAATACAGGTGTACCACATTCAGATTCCTAATTCAGACTACATACAACTATCAGAAGGCCACAGTATAACAATATTCAAACCACAAACGCTGTAGAGAGACACGCCCTACAAAGCTGCTTTCCCAGTAACACAATGATGCGCTGTGTAAAGATAATCGGCAGCGTCGAAAACCTATCATTCGTGACTGTTATGCAGATTCAAGTGTAGTAGAGACTGTTTGTGCTTTTAAAAGAATAGCGTTCTGGTGTACGTTGAAAAGCTATTTTACTTTTAGTACTGAAAAAATAATGGAATTTTGCATCATCAGAAAAAGTAAAAAAAAATGTTTCTAGTGTATTGGTTGCCCTTCAGAAGGCTAAATAACCGGATCTGGATGTAGAACATACAAAACAAACAGTATATCATAACAAAAATGAAAACTCCGGTAACTTACATTAACTTGATAGGGAGCGCTAAATATTTTCTACAATACATGTCTTTTCTTTTTGTCGAGAAATCAAAGTTAAAATAGTACACGGTATCTGTTCAACGCCTTCGCTTTTTTATCAAAATTGTGTGGTGACTCTGTGTTGAAATGGTCAGTTTACCTTTGTTTTGCACTTCAAATCATCAAGTACACACTAACATAGCGTCGACTTGTTTCTACTACCCCGTAAGTTGACTTTTGTGGCGATTTTGAATATTTGGTATGGTTGAAATAGTCTTTTAAGCGTTTGCTATTGGTACTACATACATGGTTCTAGAATGCAAATAACCGACATAAAACGCAACCAACCCCGTGTGTAGTTTGAACATTACAGGGAGGTGATGGGTGTAAAACTAAAAGGTGTAAAAGTACGATACAGGTTTCTGGAAATTACATGTCAGAAATATGTTTACACAATGTATCATAGCAGTAGGAGCGTTTGACAAAGGTGAATAAACAGAATGATGTCAGGGTCACACAATGAAATACGAATCATACAGAATGTCAAGAAGTTTAAAAACATCACGTTAATACGGTGTACCATTTTCTCTCCATGCTTAAATATTCGATTGTATTAAAGACTCACTTATTTTTTTCCATTGAGCGTGTCTCTTCTCGGAAATAGGTACATGTATACTACTTCAGGTTGTCTATGGTTTGATACACACGAATGAATATATATGACTTTGCACATTAGCATATCTCATATATCGACAGTAAACAATGTGTATAGGAAATAAAAAGTGTTAAATTTGTCCTATATATGTAAAACATTTTATCGAATATTGCTCCAATGTAACGTGTAATAGTACAAGGTCACAAGTTAGTTTAACCCAACGCCCGCTTGCGTTTATACACACATGTATGCCATCGCATGGCCTCTAAAATGTTAGTGTTTGTCACAATATCCGGAGATAAATTTGGTTTAATCTGTTATGTGTTGATATACATTGACGTGTCAGGTAAAAAAAAGTCAATGTTAGCGGAGGTTAATTATAAACTGTCTTCTGGATCTAGAAAACATACAGGCCTTCTTTACAGACGAAATTATTGATAATGTTACCCGAAAATATACTTGAAAGTACATGTATGTCTTACTGTTTGGAAAACAATTCTACACAACTCCTAGAGTGTCTATGTCAACCATGTTTGTAGTAAAACTAGTTGACGTCAGATGAAATGCCATTTACGATAACTAAGATAGCCACCAAACAAGTAGAGCTTCATGTATAAGATAATTAATTATCAATGTGAGATTCGCATCAACATGTTCAATTACAATGGCTGTTAAGATTATCAAATACTTAACTGTGAAATGTTTGTTTATTTCAGGTTTCATCACCCCTTACGTTGTACAGACCCTACTCGGAAAAGAGGGCTGCTTCATCCTATTGACCCTTTTGACCATGACCTTGATGTCTACCGGAAGTGGAGAAGTGATGTCTGTAACCTCCATACTGGTTTATGACATTTACAAAATCTACATCAACCCTTTCAGGTAAGACGTAAGTGTTAACATCGTGGCTGAGTGAACACGTCCTAGTTTGTTGTGTCATGTAGTTATTTGTTGTTGAACAGTGCAACAATATTGGCCAAACGGAACTATGTTTATCGGTGCACATTAACAAATGGCCCGCCACTAAAATTAATGTTTTGATGATCTAGAATGAGTACTGAAAAAGGGATTTTTTCAATATTTAACCGAAGCTTTAACCCTAGCACTGACCTGCTAAACTACGGATAAAATATGAAAAGAGAAAAATGGCATTTAGGTGGCGGAACAATTGTAAACAATCCTGTTTATCAACCTATACACATGCATGAATAAGTATCATGTTCCGATCAAATACAAAAACACTTTAGGAGTTATAAGGCAAGCAATAGCTATGATCATGTCGATAAGCTGTAACTAAACTAGCAGGTGGGAACATATACACCTTAAACCGACCAATCGTGCATACTTTCAGATCGTGTTCTCATTTTCTATTTTAATAAGGTTGTGTTAATTTCCCACGCACACACGTGTCTTTTGATATATGAATTTGTCTGCTTTGATGTTCGTCCATCCGGTGGATTTTAAAAGATACGAACTTGTGAAGGAATTAGTAACATGAACACAATCTGATATGTTTGTCCAAGATTAATAAGTTATGAGTTAAATTCAGTGTTCTGTTTTTTAATGATGTTGTTGTTGTTTGTTTGTTATTTCCTCCTAATAGGTAGTTATATTATACATGTATATTATTGGGTGAAAATGCTTGTGTACTATATATATGTATGCTCTTTTAATTAACATTGACATGATCAAATAAAGATATGTACACTTTTATATTATTTGATTGTATGCATGTTAACTAAAAGACCGGTGTACGGCAAGACAGAAACGCCCAACATATATGTGGAACAGCAACTGGTTTACTAAAGCAAACTAGTAATATAACTGAGAGCTAGACTATTATATCTGGTACATAGTGTGACTGAGTCTGAATACTGTATTCTTTACTGCAGGAAGGATGTGTCCCCCACTGATTGTGTCCTGTGTGGCCAGACAAAGATTATGGTAAATGACAAGGCAAATATGTGTCAGTGCTCCTCCGCTACAGACTGTGTGGACTGTCAGGAAGATATCAAAGTTCGTCTGGATGGAAAGATCCCGCCAGGCCATCAATATAAATGTCATCATCACGGAAAGGTATGAACGAGTGTTAATACTAACTAGTCCATTGTCTCCAAACATACTTGGGCCAATAAAGTATTTTGACACTAATACAAGCACAAAAAACACAACATTTGATATGTCTAGACACATTGTAGTTACATACACCTATAATGTATAAACAAAGGAACTATGAGTTAATTATTTGTGCACTCAAATATAACATATCCTTTTCAAAACAGAATAACAAAACATGGATTCACAATGGTGCAAACGTGGCGTCATTGTCAACACACTGCACTCATCGTGTCCTCCAATTGCATGGAAAGCTGCATAAAACATAACATGCTCTATAACAAATATAGTATGGTCTCTCGTGTTGTTCCATGTAACCCACATTGTTATGTTGGGTTTCCAGCAATCTTGTCGTGTTCTCATGCGATGTATCTTTTGTGAATGTTTAATTACATGGCCTATACAAAGTGACCAGCAACCCGATAGCCTCCTGACTGATTATTGAATCCAACTATAATATTTCTCTCAGGTATCAACTTAAAATCAACTCAACTGAACTTAAATTTATTAGGCAATATCGGCTATAACAATGGAATTCGGCAACACATATTTGAAACATACGCAATTAATGTTGCTAATAAATGTTCACGTGTCCTCATTTTACACTATTTCAGTACCGGCATTACGAAGACAATTTACAAGATGTCAAGTCCTGGTGTATGGTTTGGGTGGTCATCGCCATCATACCCATTGGCCTTGTGATAATAGAGTCAGGAATGAACCTTAACTGGACCTTCATGGCTGCCCAGGTCTTCGTGGCCCCTTTTATTGCACCCCTTTTCCTGACGATTGGTTGGTCTGGTGCGACTGGAGTAGGAGTTGTTTCAGGTGAGTGTAATACTTTAACTGGAAACCGAAATCATATCAAACTAACACTTGATACGGTTTCATTAATAGTAATTGAAATCCAACGAGTGGGAGTATTGGGACCGTATTTCAGTAAAGCACAAATCAATCGTTATGTATGCTGTGAGTTTATGGTGTAATAATAACTATGATACACATTGTAGTTTAGTTTGGGTGGCTGGTATGGATGACTACTTTACTGACAGTCTCTCATGTATCTAATTAAGTTGTATCTAAATTCACAAATTCACGAATATAATATCTATCATGCGTGTGGCATTGTAGCATCCTAATGGTATTGAATACACGATGGGTCAACATGATCCAACGAAGAAAGCTAGTAACAATAAATTATGTTGCGGTTCACGATGTCTTTGGATCTAGACATACATTAATTCAAAATCATCTCACGGCATTGATTTATTTCTAAATGTGTTGAGAGTTGATACAAACCAATGTCCAGTATTAACATTCTGAAAACTAGCTTGTCATTGGAGTTAGATTGATTACGTTGATTACATCATCCAGAAGTGTTTGACCTATAACATGTAAGTTATCAATTTAAGAGTGCTGTTTATTCACAGGTGGGCTGACTGGTCTTGTGGCTGCCGCTATTGGACTGATAGGCTACGGGTCTACATTAGAGGGAGGATTGTCAGACTTTTACACAAACACTTCCAACGAATACGCCATATTGACTGGTCTTGGCGCCGGATTCTGCATCAGCTTCCTGGTCGCCATTGTCATTTCTGTGATATCAAAAAAGCATCTAGAGCAGCAATTGAGACAGAAGAAAGGCGATGGACACTACAACGACCTAGCTGACATGGCTTTAGACTACGAATGGCAGAAGACCATGAGCATAGACAATCCGTTAAATCCTTATATAAACCTTTATAAACATAAACTTGAGAGAATTGGCATCACCAGTTCATATGTGACCACAGACGATATGGCAAGACTTTTTCGCAGAGCCAAGATAATATCTATAATCATGGCGACTATTAGCTTCTGTGTTTTCATCGTTGTTATTCCAGCCGTGGCGTTGAGCCAAGAAGTGTTGACCGAGGAACAAATGACCATGTGGATAACTGTAATCCAACATTATTGCTACGTTGCCACGGTGTTAGTGGTAGTACTTCCGCCTATACAAGAGGGATGGCAAATTTGGCGCCAGTTGAAAATAAACAAACAAAAGACGCTGAAACCACAGACAAACGGTCAAGTCATGACAAAGTTTTGATTAGTATACATCCGTTCATATTGTATTTTACACATATTTTATCACGTTTACTCATATTGTTTGACATTTTGAAACAATACTGTACAGTTTTAAATTTCCGATGCTTTTGTATTAAATGTCAACGACAGAAACACAAGCTTGTTCTATAGCCCATTTAACAGTATAATATTACGCTAGGACGTCTTTTGTTTGAGACAAACATATACAACATAATATGCCCGGACCATTACGTTATAAATATACGCCGGAAGCATTTAACATCCGCCTAAGTAGCTACATGTATTTGTTTATTGCTTATCAAAATTTAATCTGTATCAGAAATACAACTAGACTGTTTGGCAAATACAGGTGTCCAGCAAATGATAGAATGCATGCAAAACGAGTACAGTGTGTATATAAAGAGTAGAATATACATATTAGATGTACCCACAGAAGCATCAACTCTATATTTCTAGCAATGTGTGAAAATAAAACACAATATACAATGTACAAAACACCGACCAGGGAGCTAAAGTCAGCAATCTCGAGTACCGCTAAAATGTGATTATATTTATTTAATTGAGTGATCTGATCTCCCTTGTTGGAAATATATAGTTTATTACACTTGACATAATTCATAGATCGGTACTGCTATCGAGTGAGTATTAGTAAATGGTCCCCATACAAACTCTCAAATGTCTGGTTCGATATCAAGTTTACTATAATTTGTGTCATGCGGGAATGTTTGGTAAATGGTTGAACTTAAATGAATGAGTTCAGCTAATTGTTTAAATCGTGTGAATAACATAATTATAATCTACCTTTATCATACGAAGAGTCTTGTTTGTAGTACAATATAATCAGTAACAAGTATCCTAATGTGCCACTCGTGTTATATAACCGGAGAAGTACAATGATATATATCCTTGGAAAGCGTGCATTAGCAGCAAGTGCAGGCTCTTTAAATAATCGCGCGATGAAACAAAGCTTACACGAATTGTCAGTTGAATATAAACATTTTTTTTAAATAATCTGGATATGTTATTAAGCTTGGCAATTGCTCGTTAAAAGGTACTTCTTATACGTGTTTCATAAAAGTTGATATTAGAAAACAACACATGTAAGATCGTAGTGTATGTGTATCTTTTGATCAACGCATAGCCTTTTGTGTAGTGAGTGTTTTGTTACTGTGTATTACGAGATAAGGACACAACACAAAATATAAGCTTCACACTATATAGCAACGTAACACACACGTTAAAACAGTTTCCAATAAAAGGCACACAACACAGAGTTGACGCTACAATACATAAATCGGATGGTGTGGTGTTTGCGGACGCGTTTCTCTCCCGTCCGACATTCACCGATCTATAATTTATGCATATCACCGTAAATATTTGAACATTCCGCTTCCGCTTAAAAAACTGTTTTTTTAAGTTAATGAATATTTAAAGTCCGTTTTCAGAAATGTACGAATGGATATAATCGGCCTTTATACGTTCATTTTGTATATTTGTTGATATATTAACTGTCGATTAACTTTAATCATTTACAAAATGCATTTTTGTTTTGCCTACACGCATGCAAAAGAGGCATAGAAAGACTTGTATGCGATGAGGTGTTCAAATACACTAAAGCCTTAGGTTTAACGTTATTTCAACTTCAAATAAAGACGTATATACATATGTTTTGTTTTTTACTTTGGTTAATAAACTCAATGTACTACATACAAACATACATGTATATTCTCAAAATATCAGAAAACGAAAAACACAATTCAACGAACAAGGTTTACTATAGAGCATACATTCAATTACGGAGTGTTCACTTGCTTACGATTAGATGTTTGAATACTGATAATAAAACAAGAGGTCACACATAAATGATTCTTCTTTGCATAGTTGGGCATACCACAATACCATTATAACACACTATGACATCACTACAGGTTTAACGGTGACAGTGACTGCCGGGTCCACGTGTGTGTAGACGGGGGGTTTGGTCATCTCCACAGCGCATATGGCTGAAGGACCAGAGAAGATGAAGCTGTCAGTTGGGCATGAACATGTTGTGAGAGAGTTTGGCTTATACGTGTCTCCTTTTTTGATGATTGTTCCATCTGAGTGTATACAGTTCTCACCTGAAAATGAGAAAATCAGGACAATTACAAGCGAAATAATCGACGACAAAAACAGTTCAGTTGCACAGAGACTACACACAAAATTGACCATACGATACAAACGCCGTCACTCATATATACGCGCACATAGAGGAAGAAAGAGCGAGAGAGAGAGAGAGAGAGAGAGAGAGAGAGAGAGGCAGAGAGAGAGAGAGAGAGAGAGAGAGAGAGAGAGAGAGAGAGAGAGACAGAGACAGAGACAGAGACAGAGACAGACAGAGAGAGACAGAGAGAGACAGAGAGAGACAGAGAGAGACAGA
>ENA-OREC01001545-OREC01001545.1-marine-metagenome-genome-assembly--contig:-NODE-1545-length-11780-cov-10.575835_pt1 | contig 11780 bp, 2 predicted proteins | sample MGYA00248626_ERZ508543 | MGnify/ENA primary metagenome ERZ508543 (study PRJEB26211, sample SAMN05518279) | marine metagenome | isolation source: Puget Sound, Washington, USA | host: Bankia setacea... | reverse complement strand
TCCAAAATTGTGACACTAGCCATTTACAGTGTTTGTTTCTTTGATTTTAGGTTACTACATCTACATAGAATCCTCCAAACCTAGAGTCCAGAACGACAAAGCTCGAATCATGTCTCAAGTCCTCGATAAAACAGTAGCTTCTTGCGTGTCTTTCTGGTACAACATGTATGGAACAGAAATGGGCAACTTGAATGTTTATACTAAGCCTGTCGGCACTAATGGTATCCTTAACAAAGTTTATACGCTGAGTGGCGATCAGGGCCCAGGTTGGAAACAATCGTACGTTGGTTTACAGTCTCAGACGGCTTTCATGGTAGTTATTGAAGGAACAGTTGGTCCAGGAATTCACGGTGACTTGGCAATTGATGATTTGTCAATTTCAATAGGGGACTGCCCAACAATAACGCCACCACCAACGTTCAAGTGTGGAAATGGAGTCACCCTCAGTTACGACAGAGTTTGCGATTTTAATAAGGACTGCGCTAATGGTACGGATGAAGCTAATTGTGGAAGCTGTACATTTGACAATGGTGACAATTTATGTGGTAATACTGATGTAAGTCAAGGTTCCTTCCAGTGGGTAAAAGACAATTATGGAACACCAACCAATAACACCGGTCCAACAGTTGATCACACTACAGGAACCCCAGCTGGTTTTTATATGTATGTCGGAGCTAACAAGGGAAAAATTGATGATCAAGCTGGTCTACAGACTCCAGTTTTACACCAAGCGGCTGCCACATGTCAGTTCACCTTCTGGTACCACATGCATGGTTATGGGATCGGATCGTTGACTGTGTCGTCAATCGTAGGTCAAATCAAATCCAAGGTTTGGACAATCAGCGGAAACCAAGGACTTCAATGGAAACAAGCAGTCATTGACATTGGCAGAATACCAGGACCATTTTCACTTCAAATTCAAGCATCCAGGAGTTATTCTGTTGTTGGGGACATTGCTGTTGATGACTTTAACTTTACAAACTGTGCACTGCCAGTACCCCAGACGTCTTGTTCTGGAACCCAGTATCATTGTGGTAATAACGCATGTGTGGACAAAACTCAACTCTGTGACTTTACAGATGACTGCGGGGATGGTTCTGATGAAATGACTTCTGTCTGTTCGGGAGCAATGCAATGTGAGTTCTCTTCATCCATTTGTTTCTGGCTCCAAGACTCCAACGATCAATTTGACTGGCTGCGACAATCAGGTAACACAGGAACATCAAACACCGGCCCAACACGTGATCATACAACAGGCCTTAATACTGGTTACTATGTGTTCATTGAAACATCATCCCCTAGAAGACGTGGTGACAAAGCACGATTGGTGAGTCCAATCTTCCAGCCTACAACAGCTGCATCCAAATGCCAGTTTACTTTCTATTACAACATGTATGGTGCAACAATTGGTGCTTTGAATGTGTTTGTCAGACTCCAGAACTTGACAATAATAAGTGCATGGAGTAAAACAGGAGGTCAGACAAATGTGTGGTCCAGACAATCCCTAAACCTTATCTACTCGCAGACATTTGAAGTTATAATAGAAGGTGTGAAAGGTACTAGCTATACAGGAGACATTGGTATTGATGACACAACATTTTCTTCAGGCTGCCAATCCAGTACAAACACCCTGCCTCCAAACTTCACAATGCCTCCGTCACATGCTACAACTGTCAATCCAAACTGTAATGGTTATCAATGTCCAGGTGCACAGTGCATTACACAAGACCAAGTCTGCGATTTCAAATTGGACTGCGCAGATGGTTCCGATGAAGTTAACTGTGGTGCTTGCGATTTTGAAAATGGAAATTGCAATTGGCGTGATATTAGTTCTGGACAGTATCAATGGGATCAGAGTGTAGCAGATGGACAACGAGGCCCATCCAGTGATCACACTCTAGGAGCTAATACCGGCCACTATAGTTATCTAAGAGGGTCAACAGGAGTGTTTGCAAACAAAGGGGTACTATCAAGTCCAGTTTTACCAGCTGCATCTGCGAACTGTGAAATGCACTTCTATTACAACATTTTTGGTGCCATGCCTATAACATTACAGGTTACAACCTTTGTTAATGGTGTTGTAACCCCCATATGGGTATCTCAATCCATCACAGGTCACAACCAATGGTCAGAAGGCACGGCTTATATCGGACAACGTGCTGGGGCGCTTCCAAAAGGTTCCTACGTTAGATTTGAAGCTCAGCCATTTGGTGCATTTTCTCCATCTTCTACTAACACTGTTGCTGTTGATGATATCACATTTAACAACTGTAATCCCTACCAGAGGCTTCCAACAGTCACATGCAACTTCGACGCAGACTTCTGCTCATGGACCAATGTTGGAAACACGGACAAATTTGATTGGACAAGAATGACAGGGTCTACTAATTCTACGGGTACTGGGCCAGCAAGCGACCATACCTCTGGACAAGGGTCTTACATCTTTATTGAAACATCTGCACCAAGAGCTGTAGGAGACACAGCACAACTTCTCTCACCTAGACTGCCCCCTACTTCAACTAATGGTAATTGTTTAACATTTTGGTATAACATGTTTGGACCCAATATTGGCAACTTAAATCTCTTCCTTCTTTCTGGAGGTAATAAAACACTATTCTGGTCAAAGACTGGCCCTCAAGGTGACAAATGGCAAGCAGCGAGAAGGACCATATCATCCAATATTGACTACCAACTCATTATTGAAGGTGTCACTGGAAATGGTTACCAAGGTGATATAGCGATAGATGACGTGAGCTTAACAAACTCATCATGTCCACCAGATTTGGCCTGTGATTTCCAAGACGATTTCTGTGGATGGACTCAATCTCATAAGGACAACTTTGATTGGATAAGAGCTAAAGGGGGTACCTCATCAAGGGGCACTGGACCAAGATACGACCACACATTCAATTCAAATTCTGGATATTATGCCTACATTGAAACAAGCTCTCCAAGAAAAGCAGGTGACAGGGCTATACTTGTCAGTCCAACTTACACAAGTACTTCACCACAATGTTTGAGGTTCTGGTACCACATGTTCGGTCAAACAATTGGAAGGCTGGTGATTCATCAACGAGACTATGGATCTTCTACAGTGCAGGAACTCTGGATGCGTTCAGGTGACCATGGGGATATATGGCGCCAAGGACATGTCACAGCACAGAGTCATGGCAGCAACCCATTCACACTAGAGATTGTTGGTTACCGTGGAAACAGTGACTCAGGTGATCTTGCTATTGATGACGTTGAATTGCTCTCAGGTCCATGCCAACCACAAGGTTTCTGCGACTTTGAAACTGATGCATGTCAGTGGGTAAATACACAGAGTGGAGATGATTTTGATTGGCAGAGAGACAAAGGGGCCACACCAAGTAATAAAACGGGACCATCTGTTGATCATACCTTAAGCACAGAGCAGGGTCATTATATGTTCATTGAGGCGTCAGGACTTAATAGGAGAACGGGTGAAAAGGCTTATCTGTTTAGTGATTATCAGGATCCAAATACTGCAGCTTGTCTGTCATTCTGGTATCATATGTACGGAGATGGTATTGGAAGCCTAAATGTTTACACAAAGATAATACAGACGGGCAATAAGCAACAACGCTTTACTCTGTCTGGAAATCAAGGAAATCAGTGGCAACAAGCAAGCGTAGACATACCAACCAATGCTCAACATATCCTTATCATAGAAGGAGTTAGAGGGACAACTTATTTAGGCGATATTGCTATTGATGATGTCAGAATAACTAGGACAACCTGTGCAAACCAGCCACCTTTATTCACAGCACCAGCAACAGGTCCTTCAACAACTCCATTCCCCGCAACTTCTCTTGATTGTGACTTTGAGCTCGGACTTTGCCAGTGGGCCCAAGACACAAATGATGATTTTGACTGGATCTCAAACACTGGATCAACACTTAGCGGACATACTGGACCCTCTACAGATCACACAATTAAAGACCTCTCTGGACATTACATGTTTATAGAAGTTTCAGCAAGAAAACCTAACACTAAAGCTAGATTAGTTAGTGTCCCTCTCGACTGGTCATATGGCCGTTGTTTCAAATTCTGGTACAACATGTACGGAGCTCATGTCAATGCTCTGAACATATACAAACACCAATTTTCAATTGATACTTTAATCTGGCAGAGAACTGGAAATCTAGGAGTAGGTTGGAAGTATGGACAAGTGTATATCAATCAACCAGGTTCAACAAGTATAGTTATTGAAGGCCTTGCAGGTCAGAACTATACTGGAGATATTGCAATTGATGACTTAAGCTCCAATGCAGGCCTCTGTCCAGCTACAAATGTGTGTGACTTTGAGGATAGTCTTGCTGGTACCGGATACCTGTGTGGCTACTCCCAGGATTCTATGGATGACTTTGATTGGTCTCTACATTCCGGCACAACTGGCACTACCAGTACAGGCCCTGTTTACGACCACACCTACAGTACTAGAAGGGGACACTATGTCTTCATTGAGTCTTCATCCCCACAGCATTCTGGGGACAAAGCTAGACTCATCAGTCCTGTATACCAACCATCAGTAACTGGAAGCACATGTGTCACATTCTGGTATAGCATGAATGGCCGGGATATCGGAACACTAAATGTTTTCCCAATTGTTGCCAACCAACAAGGCCGATCTGTCTGGAGTTTAGGTGGTAACCAAGGAAACCAATGGCTACGAGCTCAGGCAACAATAACCAGTTCTTTCCCTTATCAAGTGGCGTTTGAAGGAGTAGTAGGTGCAGGATTTAAAGGTGATGTAGCCATGGATGATATAAGTATAGCTGATGGTGCGTGTGCTGCTCTAGGGTCCTGTAACTTTGAGCAAGATTTGTGTGACTGGACGAATAGTAATTCAGGTGATAACTTTGACTGGGAAAGAGCTCAAGGTGCTACAGTTACAACCGGCACAGGACCAGGGATTGATCACACATTAAAAACTGCACATGGAACCTATCTTTATATCGAGTCGTCTGCTCCAAGAGTCATTGGTGACAAGGCTTGGCTTGTGTCAGGAACGTTCTCCAATGGTTCAAGTCCATGTTTGTCATTCTGGTACAACATGAATGGTAATGGAATGGGATCTCTGCGTGTTAACATCTGGCCATTTAACACGGGGCTATCACAATCGCCACTTTGGACAAAATCAGGCAACCAAGGCACACAGTGGTATCAAGATCAAGTGCAGATTATAGATCCAGGTGTTGACTATAGAGTGGTTTTTGAAGCTGTACGAGGAACCAATATTAACTCAGATGTTGCAATAGATGATATTTCAATGTTGAAAGGAGATTGCTTAGGTCATCAGATAACTACAGTAAATCCTTGTGTCTACAATTGTGATGGCCACTGCATAACTTCTGACAAAATTTGTGATCTGAAAAACGACTGTGTAAATGGTAGAGATGAATTCAACTGTGGATATAACTGTAACTTTGAAAACTCGACGTGTAAATGGGTAACATCTAATGATACTAGTTATACCTGGAACGCTGGTCAAGGTGCATCCCCTGTAGCTAATGCCGGCCCTCCAATTGACCACACATTACTAAGTCCGTTCGGTCACTATATGTACCTTGGTGTATCCGCAGGAGTATCTTCACTAGAAGGGCGTTACGTGAGTCCAGTGTTAAGACAAGCATCTGCAACATGTACCATGGAATTTTATTATCATATGTTTGGTACAAATGTTGGCCATATTTATGTCTATGTTCAAAATGATTACCAAGAGACGCGTGTGTTACGTCTGCGTGGGGATCAAGGTAACAGCTGGCAGAGGGGCTTTGTTTCTATTGGACGTCAGACTAATCCATTCCGCTTGATTATATCTGCCAGACGATCATTTTCCACAAAGGGTGATATTGCCATAGATGATATTAGTTTTTCAAGCTGTGGTTACCCAGCTACTCAACCAACATGTGCAGGCAACCAGAAACAGTTCCAATGTAATAACAGCGTGTGCATACGTTACAGAAGAGTCTGTGATTTAACTGATGACTGCGGGGATAACAGTGATGAAGACATTGGTCTCTGCAGAAACATCATGGCCTGTACATTTGAAGACAGTACTTGTTTCTGGAAGCAAGATAAAGGAGACGACTTTGACTGGCAGCGTCATCTTGGACCAACCTCTTCAGCTGGTACTGGACCAATGAGGGATCACACCACAAACAGTATTAATGGACACTTTATGTTTATAGAAGCTTCCAGTCCAAGAGTCCAAGGTGACAAAGCAAGATTCTTGTCACCGTTTTTAAAAACAGACCATGATCCATCAGACTTTTGCATGCTTAGAATGTACTATTATATGTATGGAAATGACATAGGGTCTCTGACAGTCAACTACAGGCTAGAGGTAGATGGTGATCTTCATCCATTCTGGGGCATCAGTGGATCTAAGGGAGACTACTATCATAGAGAAGAAATAAACATATTCAACGCTAAGCCAATTCAGATTGTGATTGAAGCCACAGTAGGTAACGGAAGCTTAGGAGATATTGGTATTGACGACATCAGTTTTTCTTCATCTTGCCAACTGTTCACGGGGGCAATTTCCACAGATGTCATGCCACATACTACAACACCAAACCCATGTGGTCTAGGCAAGCGACAGTGTGCCAATGGACAACAGTGTGTTCCAATCAGTAAAGTGTGTGACTTCTACACTTTCTGTTCTGATGGCTCGGATGAACTGAACTGTGGCCAGTGTGACTTTGAAACTGGTCTCTGTGGATGGATGGATATGAGTGCAGGATCTTATGCTTGGGAACGACACAACGGATCCACAACAGGCGCAGTGTCCGGACCATCAGTTGATCATACTACTGGGGAAGCCATTGGAACTTATGTTTTCATAGACAGTACTAGAGGTGGAACAGTTGCTAGCAATGCTGAACTCGTCTCTCCAATATATGGTGCTCTTGGAGCTAGCTGTGAGGTTCGATTTGCATTCCACAAAAAGGGTGATTCTCAAGGGTATATGAGACTCTACCTTGTTCCACCACATGTTGATCCAGCTGGCACAGTTGGACGAATTGTCCTATGGTCAGCCGGAACTGTGAGTGATAACTGGCAACTGGTAACTGTAGGAATTGGTGCAAGAGACCCTGGATACAGTCTTGTGTTTGAAGCAGTAAAACATCTCCATTCAGGTGATATGGCAATAGATGATGTGAATTTCTTTAACTGTCAGGTAGCAAGTCACACAGGAGATTGTGCACCAAACCAGTTCACATGTGTCAATGATGCTTGTATTGATATTGACCGCAAATGTGACTTTGCTAACGACTGTGGTGACAACTCAGATGAAATTGCTTGCTTAGACTATGTTGAGCGCTGTGACTTTGAGACTGACATCTGTAACTGGATTCAAGATGACACCGATGACTTTAACTGGGCGTACACTTCTGGTGGAACCTCAACCATAGGCACGGGACCAAGACTAGACCATACACTAGGAACATCAGCAGGACATTATGTTTATATTGAAACCTCCTCTCCTCAACATTACAATGATAAAGCTAGGTTAAAGAGTCCAGTATTCCAGGTTTCGGCATCTGGTAACTGCAGAATGAGAATGTTCTATCATATGCATGGCGTTCATATAAATGCTCTGCACATTTACAAGGAGAATTTCGAATTTGGTCCAATGGAAGTCCTCGCAAATATTACTGGAAATCAAGACGATAAGTGGCTTAGATTGGACACGCCACTGATCAGTCCAACACCTTTCAGAGTGATTATTGAAGCTGTTGTTGGGCATGGTTTCAAGGGAGATATTGCTATTGACGATATATCATTCACTCTTGATTGTAAAGTCATGCCAGCAGAAGTCACATTACCAGCCATTCGAACAACGCCATCATCATGTGGAGCCGGAAAACTACCATGTAACAATGGACAATGTATACCAAGCCAAAACTTCTGTAACTTTAGACCAGATTGTAGTGATAGTAGTGATGAGAGCAAGTGTCCAAGTACCTATAACTTTGAAAATGGTACTCTACGTCTCTGGAAAAATGATCCGAACAATGACTTTAACTGGACTGTAGCATCAAACGGTAATCCAGATGCCATAACAGGGCCGTCTGTTGATCACACCCAGCAAATCTCATCAGGAAAATACTTGTTGCTAAAGGGCCTGATTAATTCACTAGATCAAAAGGTGGCTAGAATTATAAGTCCAATTTACAATCAAGCTGGAAAAACATGCAATTTTACCTTCTGGTATAACGCTCATGGAAAAGAATTTCCTAACATCAATGTGTATATTAGAAAGGGTGGAAGAGAAAGTAAGCTTACGTCTGTATATGGCACAGATATGACAACTGGACAAGACACTTGGAAACCAGCAGTGGCATCTTTACCTCTCTGTGCGTCAAGTTTCCAAATCATATTAGAATCTACTTCACTAGGAGCTTTTGGCATTCCACCAGGATTCTTAGCTGTCGATGACTTTGTGTTCATGAATTGCGAATATCCGCCACCTCAGACTCCTAGCTGTGCCGTCAATCAGTTCACATGTGACAGTGGCCATTGTATAGACATCACACAGAAATGTGACTATCAGACAGATTGTTGTGATGGGTCCGATGAGAAAGCAAGTACATGTGCAGCATACAATATGTGCGACTTTGAGTATGGACTTTGCGACTGGGCACAGGTAACAAGTGATAACTTTGACTGGAAACGTAACAGAGGTCCGACATCTTCATATGGCACAGGACCAAGCCAGGACCATACAACAGCTTCAGCATCAGGTTTTTATCTGTTCATTGAATCCAAACAGCCCAGGCAAGTAGGAGACTATGCTAGAATTGCAATAACGCTACCAAAGCCTAGAGCAAACTGTGGACTTAAATTCTGGTACAATATGTATGGAACTGGTATAGGTTCATTAAATGTGTACACAATGTCTATTAATAACGGTCTACAACTAGTTAGCAATGTTAGTGGAGATCAAGGTCAACAATGGAAACAATTTTACACTCTCATACCGGCAACTTCATCCGTTCAGGTCATCATACAAGGAGTGATTGGTACCGATTACCATGGCGATATAGCGATTGATGACATTTCCTTGACACCTGAATGTGGAGCTCCAAGTACCCCAGCTCCTACCTTTACTTATCCAACAGTATCCAATCTGCCACACTCTACTCCTAAAGGTTGTCCAGCCGGTCAGTACACATGTGGAACTGGTCAATGTATCCCGGCAACCAAAGCTTGCGATGGTGTAAACGATTGTGCAGACAATTCAGACGAAGCTCGGTGTTTGACCGCATGTGACTTTGAGCAAGATCAGTGTGGATGGTCAGAGGTGATTTTAGATGGTTTTGACTTCATGCGATCAAATGGTGCAAAGGCTGCTTCTGCTGGACTATCAAGTTATGCCCCAAGTACAGATCACACAAGAGGAGACCAGAATGGCTATTTCATGTATGCTTTAGACACAACTGACGGAAGAACAGTGGGTAAGACGGCAATGTTAACCAGTCCAATCTTGTATTCAGCCAGGCCTCACTGTAAGATTCAATTTGCCTACTACATGAAAGGCCAGGATGTTGGTCAACTGATATTCAAGATTCAAGAAGCTGGGTCGGCTCCAAAGGTCTTGTGGCGTAGAATTGGTACATTGGGCGTTCCAGCAGCTTGGAAAGTTATAACCATCGGACTTGGAAAACATACAGGATCCTTCGTAGTCACCATCCAGAAAATTGCAGGGACATACAACGGTCAGTCGGCCATTGATGATATCAGCTACATAGACTGTGATCCACAAGTAGCCAAGACTCAATGCCTAGCTGGACAGTTTACTTGTTCCAATCATGTTTGTGTTGGTACAGATAAAGTGTGTGATATGAGTGACGACTGTGGAGATGGATCAGATGAAAGTAACTGTGCTCAATACCTGCAGACAAACTATGAAGTAGGTCTTGGTCAGTATTTCATACAAGGTGTTGATGGAACTGATGATGATTTTGGATGGATGCTAGCACCGTCCTATAGAAACGAATCCGTCTACCCAGGTCCACCATTTGACCACACTAGGGAAGACATGGTCGGTAAATATCTGTACATTGACTCCAATATGCATGAGAGAAACAGTAAAGCATGGCTGATGACAAACACTTTCCAACCGACAACAAATAAGAACTGTACCTTGATATTCTATCTCTACATTTACGGACAGAATCCGAACACGTTCACGGTTTACAATAGATTCTACAACTCTGGGCCACCAACAACTACCTTGTATAGAACTGAAGGTGAAGAGGGTCCATACTGGCAAAAAGTTACAGTCACCATTAACTCAGATCAACCATTCCAGGTACTTATATATTGAACCTCTTAGTTACATCTAACAGCTAGAGCACACCATTTCTTTAGCCCTTAATTTCATGAGATACTAAATTTTACAGCTGGGCTAGTTAACGTACTTTTGTTTGTACCCACTGGACTCAGTTTAAAATTACAAATGTCATAAGTATTTTAATCTATAATGACATAATAGGGACAGAGCTCAGAATATTTGTTATAAAAGACTGAAAAAGCAAAATCAGGAGAGGCAAATAAAAACAACTGTAATTGGAATATACATTCAAACGCATTTTATTTGAATTGTTACAGAACGTTTTATTCAGTTGTGTAAATTATCGAAACATACACAGTTTGTCATTACATCTTCTGGACCAGCATTGACTGTTTTATTTTGTTGTTAAAGTAAGAACTCATTTCAATCTCTATGCACCATATGTTTTGCTATTTCAAATACTAGTGATTAATTGATGTTATATTGTGTAAGCTATTAAGGGAATACTAGTATTATAACGTGCCCATTAATGATCATGTACTTGTACTTTTTGAAGATAATGTAAATTTAAGATCTGGAGGGGGAAAAAAGAGTAAGCTTCGTTTAAACAATTTTAGCCATATATTTTGTTTCCTTCGCCATTTTATGTGGGTTAAACACTTGATCTCTTGTTATTTCCAGATAATACTTGAAGCTAAATCTTCTCACTATGAACGGGGCGGTGTTGCCGTTGACGATATCTCACTGAGCCCGGGTTGTGGTTTGCCTTCCAATGCCCAACTTCCCACTCCACTCACCACACTCTCCACGACTCCAATGCCTAGCACTACAATCGCTCACGGAACCTGTGCCAACGATCAGTTCCAATGCGTCAGTGATATGAGTTGTATATCACAGGATAAGATTTGTGACTTTAGAAACGACTGTACTGACAATAGTGATGAGAAGAATTGTGGTAAGTTGGATAGTTCAGATTATAAAAAGTAGATATGTCGGTTTTCATGACATGTGCATAAAATTTTGGCCAGCCCGGCACCACCACTTTTTCATGGATTGTTTGCATCAGCTTAACTAGTTGTTTGACTTCACTGTGACAGACTTTTTTTACGCTTTTAATTTCATATAAGCTTGTACACAAATTATAAGATAAATCAACAAGTTCAAATTTGCTATTAAGATCAACAGTTATTCCAGGGAAAGAAGTTTCTTGCTATATAGATTGATTGATGAGTCGACATTAAAAAATCAATAAACTCAGTCTTATCAGTGAATCAAAATCCAGAAAAAACAAAACCCATTAAATGTTTGGTTGGTCTTGTTGGTGGAAAAGTATTTGCCATAGGTCATGTTAATGAATAGTTTTACTGTAACTTGATGGTAAATTTAGTTTAAGGAAAGTAAAAGCAGCGGAGATAGATATTGTAAAATTCTGCTATTAAGACAACTCACTATT
>ENA-OREC01001544-OREC01001544.1-marine-metagenome-genome-assembly--contig:-NODE-1544-length-11780-cov-15.430402_pt1 | contig 11780 bp, 5 predicted proteins | sample MGYA00248626_ERZ508543 | MGnify/ENA primary metagenome ERZ508543 (study PRJEB26211, sample SAMN05518279) | marine metagenome | isolation source: Puget Sound, Washington, USA | host: Bankia setacea... | reverse complement strand
ATGAAAATTAGATAGTACACCTGCTAGAACATTATTTACTGCTGCAGCATTGTATTAATAATTGTCATGTTCCACTTTTAACGTTATTTTCTCTCCTTGCTTATTCTTTTCTCAATTTCTTTTCCGTACTTAAGTTCGAAAGTACTATACATGTATGATTGTTAATTTTCTTTCATCTCTTTTTCTTTGTTCTTATGTGAATTGTTAATCTTCATATGTTGGAGGAAATAAAGTAATGTATATAGGAGCAAGTCATATAACCCCATAAGTGTGCTTACTTTTAGCTTAAATCAGTAACTTTCATTTTTAAAGCGAAAAAAGGTAACGTAATATGTGTATTTATTGCTTAATTACATGTAAATGTATTGGATAGATTTATTACATAAGAGGTAATCATTTTTGTTCTATTAGAACATTTAGTTGTTATATATGTATGTCCTAGGGGTGTGGCGATAACTTTGGTGTATCATGTATGGAATGTATGTCCATATTAAAGCTGTAAAATACGTAACTTTTCCAAATAAACACGATTTCTTACCAAAGTTGATCAGACAGAAGTACAAGAGGAAATGTCAAACACGTATATATTCTTGCTGTATGCCCCTATAATGTGTGTGATGTACTTTCTTGCCAATATGGCGTTGGACCATGCTTGTTGGAAAATGTAGACAGAAGCCTTCGTTACCATGTGAAAAGAGAATTACCAAAACACAACAATTGTGAACGAACAAATTGTGTCATAACGCATTATGTATTGAAATTGAAAATGATTTATGGGATTATAAACTTACATAATCACATGTCTTTCTTTAGATACCTAGCTATTTTACCATCCACAGTGGTGTTTCATTTCCATTTATAATGTTGATACACGTTACTTGAATAGTTTACAAAAAATCTATTTTCTAATCAATGGCTATATTTCTTAGTTACTGTGTACCGTATATGTTAATACTCATCATTGTCAAAGAGAGTATATTACCAAATTGATCACACACTTTCCTGTACACTTTAATTATGTTAACATAATGAAATGTCATTACTTATAATAATACTTATAGTAAATACCTATGTGCACACACATTAAAGAAATTATAGTGCAAACTGTTTAAATACTGGTATAGTGTATATACGTATGTACATCTTTACATGCATATTTATTTCATTGATTTGTCAACAGCTTCATATTATAGGATATAAGCAGAATTGTTAATTAAAAAAAGCAACAACAATTATTTAATTGAAATATTGATATTTTAAATGAATGAATGTGCCTCAATATAAAATGCAAGCTAATAAACCCGGTAACGTAAGAATACGAAACATTGTGTAGTATTTTAGTTTTCCTTTTAACTACTTTGTTTCAGTTTTCAGAGAATATATAGACATGAATCAGTAGTGTCATTTTGACAGTGAAACATGTATTTAAAAGTACGAGAATTAGTGCAACAAATTAGTAAAATAACATATGTGAATTGAGTAGCGAATAGACATGTAATTACAAATGCATATTGGCCATACAAGATATACTAGTACCCTATTAAATATAAAGATTCAATATTCACATGATTTTTATCAGTCCTACATTTTATCAAAATGAAATAAAACAATGTTTATGATAACACTGTGTGATCAGGTGTGGTGTTTTTTCGTCAATTGTAACGTAACATTGTCTTTTATAACTGTCATGCAAAAGAATAGAAATTAGAAGTTTTATATTCAACGTCGAAGTGAACTTCTTAATCAAAAAAAGACCTTATAAAACTGATGAAAGTCACATTTTATCCGGAAAAAACTAATACTTTTCGAATAAAAATTATGTTTCTTATACTACTTATTTAATGCCTTTTTTGATTGTCCATGAGTCTACTGTAGATAATATACAGTGGTGGTACAGTTGTCCATTAACAAAAAAGAGTAGCTTTATAATTATGTTAAAAAGATCAAGTATCTAAAGATAAATACAAACAATCTATATATCATTGGAATCGATATACTTTGTAGTATTTGAAAATCACTTTGACGATCCATTGTTACAAAACAAATTGCGGTAAAACTAAATTTTCTGTGTCAAAAAGTACTTATTTAAACTAATGTAGTTTCATGTCGTCTACGACAGTCGTACGATTTTTATTTTACAAAACCTATTTGTTCTTCTCAATTTCATGTACAGTAACACCAAAGAACATCTTATATTTAATATCTAAAGATAAAATTTTAACCTTTGAAGAATTAAAAAAATATTTTGAGGATAATGTACTTTACAGCTAGATAACAGACAAACGCCCCACTCGCCAGTTGCAATCAACCTACCAAATACTTGCCAGACACTGGGCTTTCAGAAAAACATCGTCTCGAAAATTCCCCTCGACCGCATGTGTTTCTGGCTCTTAGCCTACAATAGCATAAGAACAGTTTCACATGAAGACAAAAACCGTAATAAGTTCAATGAAAATCGATAGCTTGATAACAAAGGCCACATAATCAGCTCATAGACACAGGTATTAAAAGGTTATCAAATGGTTATCAAGATTAGCGCCGCCGTCAAATAAAGGACAGGTGATGATAATGGAATTAACTTTTAAATTCTAAAGTTATAAGACTGACTGACGCTTTGCTAAGTAAAGTAGTAGGATCTAAGAAGACTGACTATATTTGTATTAGCTACCATACTTTTATATTAATATCTAGATAAAGAAATAATGGTGTTTTAAGTTCTTCGTGATTTGTCAATCTCTTATTTGTTCTCACATAATGGTAGTTATTTAAAACAATGGGTGCGTTATTCGTGTGTAAGCAAGTGCATATATTTGGAATACTTCTAATAAACGGTAAACACACACCATACATGGACATATCGCGAATTGTTAATCTTTCGTTGTAAGAATAACATACAAACACCACCACCTGAAGTATTGGTAAACATCGAGCATTGAGCCGCAGTCACGTGTAGTTTTAGACTCTATCCTACAAAAAGGCGGATAAGTGTTAGAGCGACAATACCTACTATGTCAATGAATTATTTATATTGTGTTCGATTTAGTTTATGTTTGTTCGATATTCTAAGTATGGCATTTATAATTTCCATCATAGAATTAAAGACACTTGACTTGACTAACTAATAAAACTGTTGTTTTAGTTTCTAAACAGTTTTGTTTACATTCATGTGACTATTTATTTAATATTTCAGTTGTTCTCCTGGAAAGTAAAGTGTCAGCGAAATGTGATCCGCTGTTAATGTGCCCCACCTTTTGTATGACAGTTAAAGATGGCTGCTACGTCTGTGACTGTGGTAAGAGTCAGTTGGGTTATCTCAGTTTACAAAAAGAATCTCGCGTTCAAACAAATGATGATACTATCAGTATGTATGTATATGTTCATTTTGAACGAAGTGCATCATCATCATTGTTATCCTATATAGTGTGTGTGTTTCCGGTTAACACAATATTCTATTTAGCTGAGTAGTCGATTATAAGTTGTCGTTAAAAGCAATGCGGTTTGAATGTCATGGGAACTAAATAAGCCTTACATAGTATAAAGAACCACGGGAGATTCTTCCCCTTTAAAACAACCAATTTTCAACCAGCCTAACTTTCGCGGAAATGAAGAACAATGAAAAAATATACTCAAATACAATTTGGAAAAGTGTATGTTTGTTTGTTTTAGTCATAATATTTAATTTTGAAACATTATTGTATTTATTGATTCGTAAGGATACTTCTCTGGTTACCTGGAGCATGCAAAAGACAAAATGGCGGCCACAGAGAAGGCGCAGTCCCCACAATCAGGTACACAGCTCAGCGAGTACACATCTGGCTACGTAAACATCATGGCTGGATCCGGAGCATTCATGACTGATGTAAGTTGCAAACTAGCGGAATATGGAAACCTATGTGTTTGAATTGCGTATCTCCAGTCAAATTTGTATAATGGTTTTCCTTCGCATGGATTCCACTGTTAAACTAAATAATAGTTTACAGGATGACCTGTTTCAGTTTAACAAAAACGTATTATGTATATGCTTGGTAAAATATTTAAATTTATTGTAGAATGGGCTAATAACGGTAATGCTGCAGTAATAAGACCGCCATTGAGTCCAACAACTAAGAGCCATCATAGCGAACCAGTTGTAGAAGCAACACTATATAACATAGTAAAATAGTGGTTTGGGACCGAACTTATGTTCGCTTAAACCGTTGTTAACAGTATGTGGTCTTACCGACGAAATATAACTGTACTTATTATGAAAGATAAGATATAAGATATACTATGTTTTAAGTTACCGTTGAAAACATGCGCACTTATATAATCCAGTTCAATTCCGCATTTGGAGGTATGAAAGAGTTATCCTCAAATATGAACCCGTCTTTTACTAGTGAACAGCATGTACCTTCGTTGAGTAACGGCATGTCGGAACCAAACTTTGCAAGTAAGAGGTGGTCACTTTAGTTCAAGACCTTTGTACTTTTATAGATAACTTTTATAATAAGTACACGTTTGTATAAAACACGTGTATATGTGTGTTTTAAGCGTTAGTCAAATTTTAGATAGTGAGAAGAAGTAAAGGACAAATACATATCAAGACGTAACATTTATTTTGCAAGTATATACAAGTATTACACAAGTGTTACAATACACATGCTGTCAGTTTGGTCAATACCTAACGCGATAAATACTTTTGCTTTGCAAAGGGTCACTGTTGAAAATATATTTTGACGAACCATATATTGATATTGAGCATTTTGTTTCCAAGAGACTGATCCGGTATATATGCCAGGAATGAACTGTGGTCAGATAGATGCAGGTTGTCCATCCACATGCTGGTCCACGGACATATTCACTGGTTGTATACACTGTGTATGTGGTAAGTATATGAGCCAATCTTAACATGCAACAATTCACTTATCTCATCTAGACACAGACAGCAGATTCTTGCAAATTGTGATCATGATATAAATATATGTGATAGTAAAATAAAGTTAGCTCTGTTGAACAATTTCTTGTGTCACAATTAGTAATACTCTCTGCTGGGATGCTCACATTGATCACCCTATTAAAATGTGTAATTCTTATTTATTCCTATTGTCAAGAATAAAAGTGTTTTTATCTAGAAGGAACAGAATACATTTGTACAACTCTTACATTTTACCTCATCTTGATTACTGTTGTATTATCCGGGTCACTGTAGTTATATGGAAGATAAACTTGTAACATTCCAAAGGAGCTGCACGAGTAATCTTAGATTGTGATTTTTATACAACATCCTCAGAACTATTTAAAGAACTCAATTAACAAACATTTCCGGTAAGAGCAATTTTAATGTATATAATAATTAACAACATATGTCCTGATTCTTTAAAAAAAAGCTATGTCTTATATACTTGTGTTTGTTTCAAGACGTATCGAGTCGAGATACTATATCTACTAAATGTAACCAACTATATACGCTAAAACCTAACTGCGAACTTTTCGCAAGTCCGTCATGTACTCAGGTGCTGTCAGCCGGAATTCCCTGCCCCTACATGTTAATAATGCAACTTCGGTTAACACTTCTAAATCTCTATATCTACAATGAAAACGCTAAAATGGCCATTACATTATTAGTATTGCTACTGCCAATAGGATGCTGTATTTTGTATTGATTTAATCAATGTCATACTTCATGTCCTTTATATGACGTGTATGATGTGGTACTGATGTCCTTGTAAGTGGATATTATTGTCTCTTAAGAACTGCAACAACTCTAGTGTCATTATTTACACATGAAGTTTATTACCTACTACCTTGTATTGGTTATCTATCCACACCATGTGTTATAAGGGCATTGGTACTATATTATAGTCATTAATTATAGTTGTTAAACCATGTTGTTGTGATGAGGGCCTTATGGAAGATAGATGTATTATATTAGTCTTTATTAGTAGAAGTAGTAGTAGTACTTTCGAAAAAAAACCACATTATTCTCCTCAGACCATACATGTCAATTAAAAAATAGATATTAATTATTACTATGTTACTTAATCTATTATTCCTGTTGGCATCATGTGTTTGTGTAGTGACATGCAGGGTATCTTTCGAGCATCCATCTTATATTAAGTTTGCCTGATTTGTAGTTAAGCTCAGTTACAATAAGCTCTACTTTACACGTGTTGACAGTATTTTGTTTGTTGTATGTACAGGTAATATCAATATGCATGTACCAATAACAACAACGACATCTGAAACCGCATCTACCTCTCCTACCAAGACTACAACGGCAGAGTTCAGTGTTCCAACGCCATTTCCAAAGACGCATACTTTGTTAACCTCAACGGAACGACCGCCAGTGACCAAACCTGTAAATGTTCACATTCCTACCATACCTCCTACACTTAAAAGTAAACCGCCAATATCGACGTATCAAACCCCTGGCTTTAAGATACCGACACCAAGAAACATCGGTCATATAATACAAAGACCATCCACGATTGCCACTTCATTGACTTCAGCGACAGAAAAGCCTCTCTTGGATAATGTCATAAACAACGCTAATGGAGTCGTGTCATCCCCACATTTTCACGGAGAAACCACACCAGACACGGACAATGGTACTGCGTCGTTGTCAACAAGTATACCGACAAACGTACCTCATTTAGACAGAGCACACGTAGACGTCAAAGAGGATCGAAATGAACCGACAGACCTTGAAAAATTGCTCGTTGCATCGGCACAATTTAGCCCAGACACATTTCGGCATGAGGACAATTACATGTTATCTAGTTTGACAGGAGTGACAGTGAATAACGATTTATCAAGTTCACAGTCAGTTCACCCTTCAAATCGTCCCATCGTAGGTTTCTTCGGTAATTTCAAGACGGGAATAAGCAACAATCAGTAACCAGTTATCAGTTGTACTTTAAACATAGTTGTATTACAACCACTCGAATTCTACGATAAGTTTGCAAACACAAGAAATACCAACGCATCATAGTCTCTATGTACTTGTATTACTTCAAATGCTATTTCAATGGGACTTTTTCAATTAAAAATGCATGTTATCAAAATGGAAGCTATGTCTTATTATAACCAGAACTTGTAATGCTGACCAGTATTCGGAAATATGCTTTGTATGTGTAGATATGGTTGATCAACTGATTGTTATCAATGCATCTTCTTACACAGAAGAATTATAAAACCTAGAATCATACGATACCACATTAGCCTTATTTGAAGTTAAACATAGCATCACACGATACACAGTTAGCCTTGCATGTAGATAAATATAAAATGAACAGATGCAAAGTCAGTCTTGATGTAGATAAACATAGCATCAAACGATACAACATTAGCATTGGCAAGTTTAGTTCAATTTAAAATCTTAAACAAATGTGTGAGTGCCTGTGGAAATGAGCGATGTTTCATACGATATGCCATAGATGAACGCTTAATATAGACACTTAAAGGCTTGGCAGATCAACACGCATAGAGTTCTATACTATAGATGAGTACGTATCTGGTTTCTTTGTTCTGTCACATGTTCATTGTCTGGTCTCTCGGTGTATATTCCTTAACATTCATATTGATTGATACTGACAAGCTTAGCAAATAACCATAGAATAACAATACATGACACATGGTAGTTACAGTCTAGAACTTGATTGACATTAACGCAAGGAAGCAGCTCACATAAAACGTGCTGATGAATGTCTCTGCTACAGGCAACATCACATAGCAATATTGATGCAGATACGAATTGCACTGTGTTCATAACTATATATTAAAACAATAGAGCATCACCTGTGTATAATGTCTTCATGTATCCAATGGACATGTGTAAATGTCTAATACACACGAGTGCAGTTGCTCATCATTATAGTACATCATATTACCGGCCAGAATATACGAAGAGACAACAAGATACAAGAGTTGGTGCGTATCACTTTTAGACGGTCGTGAGTTCAAACCCTATATATGACTTATGTTGTTCTCATTGCGAAATACGCTTACCTCATTGATCGGTACTGATTTATTCCAGTAACGAGCTTGATTAAAATAATTATAAGAATAGTATGATTTGGGAAGAGAAGCAAGACAAAACACATAAGTGTCAACTGCGCATACTAAACGTGTAAAGAGAAAAATGAATAAAACGTTTGTAGACGATAGATGTAGTTTTATTTTGTAAAAAGCGACAAAATGAATTATTGGATACTTTTTTTAATATAAAATGCGTTTAATTTAGTTTTTATCCAAACATTTATAAAAGTCAAATACAAAGTAAAGTTCAGCATAGGTTACCTATAGAATTGTGTTTAAACATTTATAACAAGTGAATACTATATCTTCAAATAACGGAAAATAGAAATAGACATGGACGAGTTTAATATATACATACATAAGCACATTTGTTTTGCTGTTTTAAATTTGTGACATATAAATTCGAGTTTAAATGTATAAATAATGCATTTTACATGCGTGCCGTGTAAAAGCACGAACAATTTTAACATAATATTTTTCAACAGTTTCATGATCGAGACATTGTGTAGACTGGTACGAACATCACGTATCGTACACAGCCTGTCTCCAAATCGACAATATTTCCTTCGTTAGTGTTTGTACTTATGAAAGTAAATGTGTCCCTTAAATTATGACGGTATACATACATATGCAATATTGTTTATACAGAGCAATTGCCTCCTCTCAACAGGTAACCAATATGATAGAGTTAATAAATATATGTGTACATGGAGTGTGTAATTTGTGAGTCGATGAATTTGATTATTGCTGTTTCTACAGTTTGAATGAAATACTTTTACTCTATCTAGTTAACTTTTATTTTCATTTTAGAACGAGTGCCAATTGTACAATACTGATATCCGAGTACTTTGTTATAAGCTAATTGTCCTAGTACCATTTTTAGCAGACACGAGTCGATACTTTAGGACTCTACAATATGGTTTCCTTTTCGTCAACACGGTTTCGGCCGCTCTGATGTGGGTGTCTGTATGATGTATGATGTAGTTGTTTCTTCATCGTGTCTTCAGTTTGCTTTTTAAGAATACGATATCATACATGAATGTTTGTCAACATATATTTGTGTGTTAGTACATCGCATGTATATGTAAAACTCAATAGTGTGATGATCTTTCGTCGATAGTTAGTTAAATCGGTCGGTTGTACCATCATATTGACCTTTGAATTCTGAATGCGAGCACCGTTTTGTCTTTTCTAGAATGATATTGTTTTTGCTAGTGTTTATAAGCCTCTCCAAGTTTTGTTTTACCCTCCTGTTCACATTGGCCAAGGTCAGTTTATTGACAGTTTACGATGCAGGTTGATGCTCGTATGGGACAATCAACTGCTTTATTGTCCTCTAACGTAATTATGGTTTCCTTTATTGTCCAACTGCGGCTATTTGTATAGTCACATGATCCCCCAGTTAGCACACTTAATATGGTGAATATGATGACGTATTTTGTACCACAAACAAACAGTTATGTTGTATTGTACATTGGTGTTTTGTCATACCAATTGCAGAATTCTACCATTTAGTAGTAGTATCATTAAGCCCCAGGTGCTATGGATTTGTATTCAACCAGTGACACAATACCAATTAGTTCTTCTGTTGACTGCCTAGTTATTTATATAGCTTGTGTCAGTTTGCATTTATTTCAAGAGGTTTGGAAAATACACTCAATAAAGATGCAGCTATGTTTAAGTATGAGGTCTTTTTTACATTGTTCAACAAGTTCACATCATTTTGTTGTATATTTGCTCTTGTTACCGTATACACGTTCAATAGGAGTGTAGTTATTAGTCGACTGTATAGGTGTGATTATAATACAGTTTGCTTTCTCGTATATTGTACAGACGAATACTACATGTATGTCTTATTTACAAACGCATTGTCTGCTCACATCTGTTTGCTATTGTTCAGTAAGTTTGTGCCACTCTGCTATCTGTTTCCTGGGGCAGTTCATGACCTCATTCCAGTGATGATACTGTGCACCATGTGACCTTCCACCAATTTCTAATCGACCAACCACCTGCGAGAGAAAATACGTGACATACATTATAATTATCTCGGTTAAAATGGATATTATTCCTAGTATACAGTAATGTGAAACTCCAATGAGCGAAGAGCATCTTTGAGCGCAAGGACAATTGGCTATTTAACATGCGAGTCGAAATTCAGAAGGGAAATCAAACAAACAGTTCAAGGGCATGTTTTCTTAAAGGCCTCGTTATCGGGTCGTCTTAACGAGTACCCTGTTATTATATAGCATCATCATGAAAGCCTATTGTAGAATTGAGTTTATAGTTCCTTATTAAAGGTAGAGGTTTGCTAATAATTAGTTACATACATGTACAAGCGAAAGTGTAAATCATCATCGCGGCCGAACTAATTTTGAACCATCGGCAAACAAAAAAGAATTATACGTGTTTTACTGAAAACGTATATGTAGTATTAAATGGACATTTGTTGTTTTTGTCTAAACTTATTGTGTTGCTATTTTAGCCAGAATGTGTCGCTTCATACACCTCTAACAGTACATGTAATGTCACCAAATAATACACCTTATTTACACGGTCGTTTTAGTTGTGTCTCACTCGTTTATTACTCGATTATAACTGTGAGACCCCCACTGATTGTATATGAGTAATATCATTCGTGCAGTATATCAAAATGACTTAAATACATAATCAAATGTTGAAAACGAGTTTCTTTGTTTATTGTTCAACCTACCATGTCGAACACAAGGTAAATGTGTTCCTTATATAGTACGGAGTAATTGGATCTTTAAAGGACATAACGATTTTCACAGCCTTCTATCTGTGAACATTTAAACTCGATAGTCTGCACTTAATTTAAACATTCGATCTCTTTGTTATTGTATTACACCATCTAAACACGCAACACTTATAAAACAGATGATTAAATACCTTTTAAATAGAACATTAAGCTGAACCATTAAAATAAAGGATTGAAAACAATGGACAATGGTATTACGCTCGATGTACCCCGAACTCAGAACTGATATTCGAAATAAAGATAACAATAAGGTAAATGCCATTGGAAGTCTATAATCAAGAATTGTGTCCTGTATTGTTCCACTGAATAATGACAATAGTAGATAAAACAAAGTGACAAAGCATTGCAATTGACGTCTAAACGCCATTCAGGTGGTTTTGATTGACCGTACAGCGTGACCATTATCAAAACCGCAAGTCAGACTTCTAATGACTGGATATTACAATATCATGCTGGGCACTGATTCGTTCAACTATGATATAAACTAGACAGGAACTCCAATTCGTTTAAAGTTTACCTACATGGTTTGCTGACATTGTACATAACCACAGGCATTTCATTAAACATTAACTATTTTATTTAACATTAACTAAAGTGAATGATTGGATGTTGTCAGCTGGAAATTGAATATGTGTTCGGCAGTTGCTTAACAAAGCAAAACGTATTACATGAGAACCGAGAACATGTACTTATACGTTTAAGCTATTAATTATATTCAGAAATAGTCATTGGATATGTACATATGAGCTGTACAGAATTTTGAATTCATTGACCAGAACTTAACTGGTACATTGAACTCTTGTATCTTAAATGATGGTGTTAATTGTAAATATGTATGGGAAAATAAACTGATTATTGGTGTATATTAGAATGAAAGGTCCGCTATAAAGTGATTATTGGTGTATATTAGCATGGACGGTCCGCTATAAAGTGATTATTGGTGTATATTAGTATGGACGGTCCGCTATAAAGTGATTATTGGTGTATA
>ENA-OREC01001543-OREC01001543.1-marine-metagenome-genome-assembly--contig:-NODE-1543-length-11783-cov-12.205792_pt1 | contig 11783 bp, 7 predicted proteins | sample MGYA00248626_ERZ508543 | MGnify/ENA primary metagenome ERZ508543 (study PRJEB26211, sample SAMN05518279) | marine metagenome | isolation source: Puget Sound, Washington, USA | host: Bankia setacea... | reverse complement strand
ACGCTGAACTCAAAGTTGTCATAGCCGTAACGTAGAACTATCACATCCTTACAATACGTGTTTTCAGCACGAACAAAACTAATAGTTCACATAAACTACTGTTGGTCTATTTCAGTGCCCCAGACAAAATATGTCTACAGAGAAAAATTGAAAATTACCTAGATACCGTAAATTATCACAACCGTTACCACTGTCAAACTTCGCTGAAATTATAAAACCTAGAAGATGAATGAATTTGTTCAGACCATTTCTTTCCCGGTTTAATAGCTTCAACCAGAAGCCCGTCTTTCATTGTCATCATTGAAATTTTGTCTTTAGACACATGCAGTACACAGGGTAATTCTTACAAAGCTGAACGCGACATATACCCTGTACACTATGTTTAGTATTAATATATTAGAATTTCGCGATATGAAAAAGGACAATTATGTTGGAAATATTAAAGCGTTTGAAACCTTTTTTGATTATCACGAAGTATAACGTTTCAAGTCGAGCATTAAATTGTTGGATTAAGAAAAACCTCTTTGATGATTTTGATGAATATTTTCACAAAGACGTTTAAGGTTTGTGCGTGTGTGGTAAGGCATTGTGGGTAAGGACGGGGTTGGGTTCGTGTGTAGTATAGTAAATAGAGAATTAGGGTATGGTGTTTAGTGCTATAGAGTTTAGTTTATATTCAATGTTCAAAGACCTTTTTTCTCTTATTGTGTAGAGTTAAATTAGATCATGGTTTGCATCATAGAAGATACACAACGTACTGGTAACCTGTATCAAATGAAAAAGGCACAATCTGCAATATAAGGAACAGTGACAAACCCGTATCGAACGCTGTAAAAACTTAATTGAAAGATGGTGATACCCGCATCAGAATCATAATATATTCCTGAATGATTTTATTGGACTAAATGATACTCTTTTCAGAACAATTTAACTGCAAAATACTACGACGTACTCTTTGTGCAAAAAAACACACGAAGAAATCTAAAAGGACAAACTGTTTACAACACAATGTTTTATAAGCGACAAGTTAGGTGTTCGCCAAATTTTATAACTAAATAAATACCTTTCAAGGGGAAGAAAGATACGTAAAAGAACGATTTTAATCAAAATGTCGAAATATACAACATGATTGAATGTATTTCTTTCAGAGCCGTAACATTCCGACTTTCATTTGGACACGTTATTATTAATTCAAAATATCCATATGAACTCACGTATTATCATTACTGTCAAAACTAACCAACGCTTTATATTGTAAATAAGTAGATACGGTAGTTTTGTACTCGTTTGTGGCATTTAAGCTCATCCTAAATGTGCGCGACAGCTCAGATTATCTCTGGGGTTAATTATCTAACATGCCAAACTATTCCTGTGAGACGGTGTATGAGTAGAAATACATTTTCACGCGCCTCGTAGTGGAACTATACCATCCTTAACCACCGCCCACTGAGGGGAAAAAGCTCTCATTTATTTCATTTGCGAGTATAAAACAAATTTGTGACATGGGCGATATAGGGTTGGACGTTATAGTATATTGAAAACTAACTGCAACAATGCTGTAATAGATGAGTCAGTTCGTATACAGTTAGCGTATTTTAAATCGTCGAGTTCTTGTATAGAGGGACACTTTATCTGGCATGGAACTCGAGTTGCAGAAATAATTGAGGTCTGTTGTCAATGATTAATCCTGATATTCAAACCGATTTATGTAATAGAAACTGAATAAAATGTTTCAATATTAGAAGATTAACAGATGATCTACTGCTATTGTTTGAATATTGATTGACACTGCATGATACAAAGCTTTCTTTCACACATTCATTAACAGCTCGGCAATTCGTCAAAATGCATGTTCAAAAAGCGACTTAATGCAAAATTAATTCTACCTGCAATGTACGAACATCAATTTTGAATATAACTGTTAACACCACAGGTTATTTACGTATCACATTATCGTCAAACAGACGAGTTTGCAAATAATTTCAAAAATGAAACATTGGAACGGCTGCAAAGGTAATGTGACACCAATAATCGAATCATTTGACAGAAGAAAGAAATTCCATTTTTATAATGCTTGCACTCTTACAATACGAATGCCGAATCATTATCAAGAAAGTCCCGTCTTAACGCTTAATATGTATTTCTAAAATATAATGACAGTCGTGTTGTAACTGCTACGTCGATGTGGTTGGCGGTGTTATGTTAGGAATGAGAAGGGGGGTAAACGACCTAAATTATGCCCTGTTTGACGCATAATTACTTTAGTCCGGTCAATATGAACATGATACCCTGTTACCCTAACACGCAACACACAAGTCATCTCTATACGTTGTAACAAAAGATACAATCGACATAACCTTCAGGTCTGACAGTCACGTGCTATGTTTGTTTAGAAATGGCAAACTAATAAGGCCAGAATGTGGAGGTAGTCAATGTATAATTGTGTATAACGATATAATTATTGACAGACCTCGGTTGATTTCTCCACTTATTGGACGTTTATTCTGATTCGATGTTCTGAGCAGTATTGCCAGCAATGTTGGGTGTCGGAATAAAGTTAACAAGTGTCCTAGAACAAGAAACGAGAGGTTCTCTTTGTGAATTATACAGAAGTCGACTCGATGTGTAAATCAAACTCTATGAATGCCTTTTTTCCCAAACATCACATCTTTGCCACTATGACCATTCGATATTAGCGGTTTCCGTTGCAAATGTGTGTAAATGTGCTTGCTGACTACATGAAACAATGGCACCACTGTTTGTTGTCTTTAGTAAATAAGGGAGCCCCTAGTGTCAGTAAGTCAACCATCACTAGCTTTCTCCTCATGTATGAAGTGAACTAAGAATGCTCGTTAAGATATAGCGTTTAAAACTGTTTATGTGTAAACCGTTTGTTCTGCTTAATGCGGGAAATGAAGCGGATTTGCAATTCAGTTTGAAAGGAAATCCACAATTGACATTTACAGCTTTTAATACATGAGGCATAAAACAAAAAAGCGTAAATATAAAACACAAACGTGCGATTAGAACAATAAACGTTGATTAAAGTCTTCTTGGAGGCAGAGTTCTTCTCTCGATAAATACAGGGTACGGCTTGTTTCCCTGTAAGTCTCCCCTAATTATCAAGTATTGTCATGTTAGGGTGTTACTTTGCTCACGTGGCATGTTGTTTTGTAGATTAACATTTAGTGGCGTTGATGGTTTGAGTTCAGCAGAAACACTTCTCTAACAGACATCAATGTTACGGTTTTACACATTACAATTTCTTCAATTCAAAGCAGTGTTAACATGTAATGAACCTTGCGTGTCTTACACACCATGACCTTTTAAATGCCAACATTTTCGAGACGATGCGGCAAATGATCTGTTTCGGGGTTGTAAACATGTTCAGACGTCCGACAGAATATTTTTGAATGTGCTATTTTAAATGATTAAACTATTTTAGTACCTGGACATTGGTGTGGTAATGATTTTAAATGTAACATGTGTTCTGTGTTTATTTTTTACATTACATTAAATAATATCATGTTGTAAAATGTTTAGTTTGAACACTGAGTATAGCTCTGTAAAATTGTCATTTCGTAAGTGCTAATTATTATGATTTAAACTTTAAGCTAATAATCTCTTACTATTATGATGTATATTTCATTTCATGATTTCTTCTTATTATGATAGTTTCTATTCATAACTAATTATTTATCGTTGTCAATGTCAAATGTTGAACATTGCTGCTGTAAATATGTCACGTTGACCATCTGGGTTGTCGAAAATTAAATTAAAAAATAAAAACTTGTATATGTGAGTTTGTGTTTTTTTACCAATGAGTGCATGAACAAACCGTTACAAGTAAACACGTGAAAATACAAAATGTCAAACGTAAGGTTTTCGTGATCAGTAAGCTTTTGTGGCATGCCAGAGATGTCACATTCTTATCCAATGAATAGTTTTAAAACGTTTGACACTGTCACACGACGTGACACGCTCCATATATATTTCGTTCAAAGAAGGACATGTATATGCTTATTTTTTATTATCTAAAAACGGTGAATTAAAGGCGTAAAGGATATATTTGTTAAGTTATGTGAGAAAGGATTTTATGAAAGGCATGATTTATATAAATGAGGAATCATCGCAGTATGAGAATATTATAAGTGTATCAATTTTTGATTTTCGTTTTAATGTTAAACCGGGTATTTGTATCAATGCGTTGTTACATAGCAATCTAACAAGGAACGGCTGATCTGAACAATTGTAAAACGTACTTGTAAACAATTCAAGATATGCTTACAATGCCATAAAAACAATCGATCCATACCAAATTAAAATAATGACCATGACTTGAACCTATAGGGGCTTTGAGAAAAAACAAACTGCAATCTACTTTAATGCTTTCACTTTAATCATATCTCTACATAGAACCAGTTAAAACACGTCGACCATAACTAGTTTATGATGCACCTACACATCGTTAAATGGCCACGACTAATTTGACCCTGAACAGAATGCACGTTAAAATGCTTTGAAAGAGAAAACCGATCAGTTCATGATAACTATATTGTACTGAACGATGCTCATGAAAAAGTAATGCCAATTAACTTGAGGGCGCTATTTAAAATTAATGAACTAGAAACAGTCGTGCTCACTTCATCAACTTTGAATATAAAAGAAGCATTTAAAGACAAGTATAAGCAACGCAAATACATACAATGATCACCGACAAGACAGTTATTGCATCAGGTTTTTCTTCGAATCATGAGTTTGTTGGTATTCCACGCAGACATTCTCTTTGACTGTGAGGAATCGTCAAGGACACCTACAGTTATATGTGTCTCTTCAAGTGGGACACATATTAGCACATGTTCTCCTGCCAAGACTTATCAAAACACGGTGATGTGAACAAAGTCGCTTCAACGATTTCTTTAGCGAAAGAGATGTTTTAAACTAACTTTGAATAGTGTTTGCCCAAAACCAAATACCTATTTCAAAAAATGATGGTAGTTTTTGGATTCGGCAAGCACGTTGTGAATTGGATACAAGAAATAGTCGGCTTATGTTACGGTACACTTTCTATCTACTGATACATATAACTGTTAAGTCACCAAAGAAAACCCTCACAGAGAAGGTTCACCATACGTACTTCGATCGTCGCAATGTATAGTATGTTTTACTTCTGACATTATACAAACTATTATTTACTGTTATACTGTTGTTATTTCTCGTATTTTCTCTAAGACTCATCTTGGACAAGTACATTAAGCAGTTTCACGCCTTACTCCTACATCGTATTCATCACCCAGCTCTAATCAGCGCTGTCTGTTCCTACATGACCCAAGAGTCTAATCACCCATTTACACCGCTCGTTGGATGGTGTGATATTCCAGTTGATGACAACACAAACTACCTATCTGCTTTATTAACGTGACGTTACTTACCAGGTTCTTGTTTTAAGTTTTATTTGGCACTAAGAAAAGGTGGTTGATTTTACATTTTGTCATATTTTTTCTATAATCTGGAATGTATTTTTGTCACCTATGGCATGGAATGACATTACAATACCGTGTAGCATATCAGTTACAGTTTTGGAAAGAGCTTTCTCTATTTTGTTAATATAAGTTTTACCGTTTGTTGTCATAGCAAAAAGTTTATGTTTATGTTTGTGTTGTATTCATTTGTGGTAGAACAAAATTGTACTCCTTTGTTATTCATCCTTTAAATCTTAGTTTACGTTTGTTGAGAGTTTTGACACTGTCCCTAGGGATACCAGTAAGAACGCGTTCCTCTAGCTCACCCTCCTGTATTTAATCCATTTCGCGTTTTCTTTGTTAGAGTAAGAGAGCTGAAAATTAGATCTATTTGTAGATGAAAGAGAACTACAAAACGAAGTCATACAGTTGAAAACTCAGACGTATATAACATTTAAAAGAACATCGTCGAGGGATAGGTTGTATTAAATATTTAGCTTTCATGTATGTACGTATTCAGATGAGATAATTAACTAACACACACCTTTTGTTCTCATATTAACGAGATTGAAATGGTAAACTATACATGCACCTCCACCGCGTCTTAAAACATCTGCTCTCGTCTTAGAAGGAAGGAAAGGCACACACAGGCTGTTAATATACGGCTCTCCATCGTATTTCATTGAAAACACAGTAGACATTGATGTCATCCAACAGTTGACATTGATAAAGAATTCAAAAATGTATACGTGTTTCGGTTTTCTACTATTATTTCATTTTTGGGTTATCATTTCGTTTATATAAAGGAAACATATGTACATGCTCTAGTGGGAAGTATTTATACCATATGAACATTTGCAATGTATGTTTTCGTCTCAATTATTTGACATCACGACTGGCTCTCAGAAAACACAAGCTATTTGCCAGATACTGCACTACAAACTATACATTTCCTTCCGTATTTCTAATTTGATTTTAACATCATAACGTTGCAGTCCACTAGAAAATACCAGCATGATCATTTGATATCTGTGATGCAGTTGAAGTGACTATCCTGCATGAATGACTTTTATTATTAGAAACCATTAACGCATTTTGATTCATCTCAGTCCTCGTAAACTCCTTGAGAGATGGTTTTCTGTATGATGACAACAATTTGTGACAGAGATTGGATGTCGACTGTTGAAGTTTTAACGAAGAATACAATTCTCACTTTGTCTAAAAATAGTTCCATAAACTGAAAAGCTGCACAATGTAACGTATTTACTATTTTTTACATCTGGGAATAGAATGAAAACAATTAATCGGAAAGACTTCTTATACAGGAGACAAAAATCTGTTTCAAATGCAAGTGGTTTGTGGATGGATGAGTCTATTTCTAGTGAGCTGCACGTTGGTGAATCCATGGAGCACACACACCAGTACAATATCTGGTAATAGAATTATCCCAACGACAACTTTAAGCGAGAAAATTCCAATACAAATCTACTTTAATTGAATTTATTAGAGTCAGGTTGCCAATTTACACGATTGCGTGGTCAAAAACCATTAGCGTTTTTGTGTTACCTTGTGTTACTTTCTTGAAACAGTTCTCGGAAATCTTTAGTTGAGACCTATATTGAACATTTCGCTGCCTAATAGTTTGGATTAACATATACTACGACAAATTACAAGTTAGCAGTGATAGAATGTAGGTCCCGATGTTTGTTAGAAGCTGTATGATTAGAGGGTTAGTATTATATTTACTGACAGCCCGAGGCCTTGTCTGACTTCTTTTCTCAGCTCGCGTTCGTACACATTAATGATACGGCGTAGATTTCGATGTTTCTCTGTTGAAGCGAGAAAAGCTGGCAATGTACATTGTCGAAAACAACGTTGAGCGTTTATAGAAAAGTTGAAGTCTTACTAATGTTACCAGTGCATTTGGAGACAGTTCAATTCCATATGACAAATAGCATAGACAAGGCTTCCCTCCCAGTCAGAGCACTTAAACATCCATTTGTCTCTTGTCAAGCTTAAAGGTATATGCCAGAACATCTCAAAGTATATTACCTAACTACATTGGAAATGAAAACCGAAAGGAAATGTGTATATTAATTGCTGTTGACGATTTATATTTACACAAATACCTCCTTATGTTGACCATCTGAAGTAAGACACATACTGAGTCTTTGTTTTTTTCTACATTATAGTTAGTTATCCAACAATATCCTTATCAATTTTTATACAGCCATTAGAAATATGAGTTTTCCAGAAAAGGAGTTACCATAGTAGGAACACAAAGCAAATCTAAGAGTACATACGATACTATGATCAAACATATTATATATTTCAATTAGTACAAATATAGAAGCATGTATACGCAAACTTACAAAAAGGTCGGCGAACGCCTTGAACAAGTGGTGACATAAAGGTTTACTATACAAACTTGTGCTTTATATCTATCAACAAGTATACATAAGTATATGGTAAAGGAGTAGAACCACTATCTTTGCATTTGGCGTTGACATATCTAATGTAAAGGTACATCATAACAGAAACTAAAGTGGCATATATTTACGAACACCCCAATATGACTAAAACTGTTCTGTTCTGACATATTCATTGTTGGTTTCCTTAATGTATTATTCATAAACGTTCATATCTACACATTAGCTGTGCATCTCTCGTCAAATGCAAATTGAATCTGTTATTTCAGTTTATATTGTCAGTTTTGTTGTAGGGACGCTGAATTAATATTCCAACTTAAGTACGTAACTTGCAGCGAGTTATTGTAATTTTGTCAGTTTAGATCATAGTCCATGTGTAAAGACATGGTATTTATTGCATATTGTAATATGATATATTTTTGTAATACGACGCATTTATAATAGTCAGCAAATTGAGTGTTGTCAACTACCATTCTTTTCTAGGAACCACTTTGCCACAATTTTACTACAGTGTGGCTTCCTGTCGGGTAGTATTTTATGAGTTGTTGAGTACGTATTATATGCTAGATTGCAGTTTTATGTTGTACAGTAACTCGTTTGTAAACCATGTGTCGCCACCAACGGCAACTATAAGTACGTCTCAGGCACATAATGTTTAGTCTGAAGAGCCTGGACAATATACCAAAGAGTGTCGACTTATGTAGCAGTGGTTGGCCTAGATTCAGAAACGTCATGTATTCGTACTTAACAGACATATGAGCATAATTACATTCAAAGCAAATATATACAAACGACAAATATGTAAACAAAACATATTCGGTTATTTTACGATATACGTGCCAAAGTCACGCCGTCGTCAGATCTTGATGCAAGGCATGCATGTCGTTGACACATTTAGTATGAAGGCATGACATGATGTATTCCTACTTCCGTTCTTTGACTCAGCAGAGAATATGTTACGGATAGACGGATTGCGTTATGATGCGAAATTACGTCTTCAGTGAAATAACATTTGTTGGGATATTTGTGAACGAGATTCATGGGGAAGTAGAGGAAGAAACTTTCGAAATGGAAATCTACCAGAACGAACGCTGTGTGCGATACGGTCGAGCTTATGTAATGATGAACTTTGATGAATCGCTGTTTTGGCTGATGGTTGGTTTGCTGAACTGAACTAAATATAGCATTGTTCATACACGGTCTTGGCTTTTATCATTCCACATTTTTACGTTGGCGCAATGCCTTATGTTGTTACGAGAGAACATATAATATATTTGCGATTAGAACGATGGCATGAAATCATAGAAGCATCAATCATTGAAAGTTTCTCCTCGCGATTGTGTTTCCTAGACTGCCATCTTCCCCGGTAGACTAGGCGGTACGGCTCTACGTGTTTTGGGTGTTAACTACTGCTGTGATTCCACTCTTCTGCCGTGTTCAATGACTTATTGGAAGACGAACGGAAGGCCTGCTTGACATCAAACTCAACTAAATACGTTTATAGTTAGGTTTCCTGTCACAGACGTACATGGCAAACTTGATTGGGATATATGTCATCATTGGAGTTGAAGTTTTTCACGGTCTCTGGTGATGCTTGTTTTGTTTCATATAAATCATATCAAAGCGACTTGGGTCAGTAGTGACATACTTCACCACATACTTGTAAAATGTACTGAGAAAACTGTTATGCCTCTACACTTAAAATAATCTTATTTGACAACTAATGCATTGTATATTATAAATAATGTACACGTATGGAACTATGATGGTACATGATTGCACTCTGTTTAATATAACATGCATGTCTCGGTGTTGCCCTTATGTCCTAGTTACCAAACACTTTGATTTACGTGTTTTATGTTAAAGTATTATCTCGATGTCATAATTCCAAAACGCTTTGAATCACGCAGTTCTTGCAAAGGCGGTGCGGAAATTATTAGCAATAAATCTTGGTAATACAAACGTGGTTATTCCGATTACAGCCTATTTATACCTGTTGGAAACATAATACTGCCATTTTTACAAAGCAATATGACAAAACGTACTTAATGTAAACGTGAATAATTTCTTGTCCGTAGCACGTTTCAACATTCAGAAGAAGTGTAGTCATCTGTTTAGAGTTTTATCATTGTTTCATCTGTGCAGAATACAACTTAAACTATATTTGTCATACTATCCATAAACAATAAAACATCTAGAGAGATTAATAGTTGCATGTTTAATTGATCTAGAAGTGTTCCGCCTCCTTCTTGCATGCCATGATATATTACTTGCAATGGCTGCTGGTGTATAGTTACAAGTTTGAAGAAAATATATCATCGTGTTATTTGCACAAAGAGGAAATAATTCTGACTGTTTCCAACTAAACAATGGAACTTCCTAGCAAGGTGATAGATAAGGAAATATACTCGGTTGCAAACATAATATCTATTCAACGAACTGGCCAACTAGAAATCGGTATTGTAGTTGAAATACAATCAAACAATACGTCATAACATGCAGTTAAACTTTCACAACACTTAGAATTATGAAACTGATATTTACAGTTGTTGCCAAGCCAGTTGCAAGGCTGCTGATTTTAAGAGAAAACCCCCCACAAGTGAATACCTCTTTGCTAGGTTTATTTAAATTCGTTTAGCAGATAACTTCAATTTTCCAAATGGAGTTTTCTTTTCATTGGTCAGAGATAAAGACAGCTAAATAAGGATTTGTGACGTATTTTAAGTGGAACTAGATCTGGTACAAACGAGCTGCTCGCTGTGAATAACAGACCTTTGTAAACTGATAGATGAATGAATGTGTTAATTTAAGAATGACGAGATCCTCAAGATGGTCTACCAGATATTGTTGTCTTACAGTAAAACTTCAGCATAACTGATTAGATATGACCATATTAGCTATTGTCAATACGTCGAGTAAAATACTAGATGCAGCCTCGCAAATTCAAATCACACGAACACACTTTGTTTTGAATATAGTACAACCATAACTTTTTCTGCAGTCCGGAAATCAAGAAACTGCAGCGGACAACTCATTACATAAACTTTATTATAGAATCTGCCAAAGGATCGCGTAATTATGTGTAAAAGGAGAATCCGCATGCAACTAGTATGTTAAACACATTTGCAAATGTTGACGAACATCGTGTTAAAACACCAACACGACGATCACTATGTGTGTTTAATACTTTGTTAAAAGAATTGAGAATTTCTGCAATGAAAATCATGACAAGAAAAAATGTTTGAGAGAATGCTGGTAGAAAGGACCGTGAACTAGTTACAATGACACTATTTGTGTGATTTGTTTTGGCTAGAAACACACTTATACAAAGACATTGTTGTATCAACTATTTAAGAAATGCCATAATACTAAACTTAGCAATATCTCGGACACAAACAACTTGATTGAGGACCGTAACATTCAATATCTCGGGCACCAACAACTTGCTTGAGGACCTTAACATTTAATATCTCGGGCACCAACACCTTGCTTGAGGACCTTAACATTCAATATCTCGGGCACCAACAACTTGCTTGAGGACCGTAACATTCAACATCTCGGGCACCAACAACTTGCTTGAGGACCGTAACATTCAATTTCTCGGGCACCAACAACTTGCTTGAGGACCTTAACATTCAACATCTCGGGCACCAACAACTTGCTTGAGGACCGTAACATTCAATATCTCGGGCACCAACAACTTGCTTGAGGACCGTAACATTCAATATCTTGGGCACCAACAACTTGCTTGAAGACCGTAAAATTCAATATCTCGGGTACCAACAACTTGCTTGAGCACCGTACCATACACTTTTGGGCACCAACAACTTGCTTGAGGTCCTTAACATTCAATATCTCGGGCACCAACAACTTGCTTGAGGACCTTAACATT
>ENA-OREC01001542-OREC01001542.1-marine-metagenome-genome-assembly--contig:-NODE-1542-length-11785-cov-11.110181_pt1 | contig 11785 bp, 8 predicted proteins | sample MGYA00248626_ERZ508543 | MGnify/ENA primary metagenome ERZ508543 (study PRJEB26211, sample SAMN05518279) | marine metagenome | isolation source: Puget Sound, Washington, USA | host: Bankia setacea... | reverse complement strand
TACAGCGAGTATAACACAGAGCACTACAGCGAGTATAACACAGAGCATTACAGCGAGTATAACACAGAGCACTACAGCGAGTATAAGGCAGAGCATTACAGCGAGTATAAGGCAGAGCATTACAGCGAGTATAACACAGAGCACTACAGCGAGTATAAGGCAGAGCATTACAGCGAGTATAACACAGAGCACTACAGCGAGTATAACACAGAGCACTACAGCGAGTATATGGCATAGTTTAGGGCTACTTACTCAACATGTTAAAGTAATGAATATCTAAATGCGGCAAGTTCCTACAAGATTTTTATTTGAGGATTTAATGCCTGCAAAAAATCTTGAAATGCCCTTTATAACTTTTTATCTTTTCTCGTTATTTGTGTTAGGTTTTTTTATTACCTTTTATTATCTCCATTACATAATATAGTATGGGTTTTTTCTCTGTTGATAGCTTAAATATACATTGTTTGATGATAATTATAGTTGATTAACATTGTGGGCTTCCAGTATTAGTAGATGCTTTGCTTGCTATGATGAGATTATTCCAAAATAATGTACACCGCTGTGCTACACATACTAACATTTTGTACCGTTTGAAAAAGTACCAAGTTTCGCCACAAATTAGTAAAAACTTGTTAACTTTTCATCTTACAAGCATCTGAATCCATCACAAAGATGATTTCTAGTTTTGAAGTACAAACAAATAACACTATAAGAGAAAAGTTTAATTAGGATTACTTCCCTTGCATAACTTCAGAATCAAATCCAAGGAGAGAGGTTATTCGCGTTACTTTATGAAAGGCGTTTACTTGAGTTGTTGCCCTTGAGATAGTTTGTTTGATTTGGAGAGGAAGTGTTTGATGACACTTTAACCTTAATATATTGGGGATCATAAGCCCTGAAGTTATGATAAGAGAGTATCGACTGATTAAAATTTTTTTTAAATGTAAGTTGATCATGATAATGTACTTTTTTTGTTAATGTCGCAAAAATAGTCTTTTTATTACAACAAGAATAAAGAACAGGAACACTGTAGTTTCAAAAAATTAGGCAACATTTAAAGAACCTGTTTTATTTCTTTATGTTAAAAGCAAAATATTTATTTCATATTTTGATTGTTTATATATCTTCAGATAGAGATAAGCAAAAATCAATATTTTAACAGCTTATAAGTTTGATATCAAAGGAGTTTATTGTTGAAACTATATCAGTTATGTTAAACAACCACATACAACAGTATTTTTAATAGTAAACTATATGTATAAGATATCCAGATATAATTACATGTATTGTTAATTTGATTATATAAATAAAGTTGTTTTTCTTTGGATGTTATGTGTGTTATCCTTCTGTACCTTTAAAAATCTGAAGGATGCAGTTTATTGAGTTACCCATTTTATTTTGGGAAACAAATGGGTGGCCTTTCATTAATAGTTGTACAGTTGCACGTGTTTTCATTAGCCCATGACGCGGGTAATTGAAAGTCTGATGCACGTGGACATTTTATGGTTTCATGTCATTTTCCTGAAAAGTCCCAGTCGTACACATAGCGAATTTGTAATATTGTGGATTTCGTTATTTTACATCGATTCAAAAAGGAAGCATATGTATAGCCTAGGAGTTTGTGTTAACAGTGAAACAGAACCGGCTGTTAATCAAGCAATGTCCCTAATATGGCACAAGGAAAAGAGGCAGGAAACTCACACATCTCATTTTAATTGAAGTCCATGGCACGTGACGTTGAATACAGTCTACAGGAATCTATGTCTATCATTGTTTTAAGCATCACACTCCCAGGTCAGTATACATGTATATTCGATCAGCAGACGTTCTATTGTCGTCTGGTTAGGAGCATGTTTGTTTCTGGATTCATATTTATCTACGGTACCACTTCCCCATTAGTTACAGTTTCTTTGCCATAGTTTGTGATTTGCTGAGCACTTGACTGTACATACATATATTGAGAATTATACATGTGTGAGGCAAGGTGGCTTTTGCTTCAAATACTCTACTAGCATCTCCAAACCTAAGACTGTTCTAATGTGAAGTTTAGAAACCTAGAATATAAAATTGCGTGATGATACTTATATGGATAAGCACACACTCACATAATGCACCGAAATGGCTGTCCAACGTTTGTATTATTGAAGTATCGCAATTCCTACATAGATGACGCCACCCCATTGGCTAATAGTAAACGTCACGTACCTGTATATGCAGCTGGCCCCGATTTCACAAACAAACTGAGCTCAGCACTGAGTCCACTATCGTGCTTTAGTCTGATAACAGGCTTAGTAGAGACTTTTGCTAACGTCCGATTTCACAAACCAACTTAAGCATTTGCTCAGCTAAGACAGAATAACAGACTTATCTTGCTGTTTCTTGTGGGTAATTACACGAATAGTCTTCATTTGGAGATACATGGACTCATAATTTAAGGTTTTCCCCATGTCTAAAAATAGTAACATGCAACGACTGTTTTATTTTCTTATTTACAACTAGATGTCCGTGTATATATGCATATACGTTTATAAGGACTTTAGTTTGTTTGTGAAATCGGAGCCAGGGCTCACCAAAAAATGTCCAGCCACTTGTCCGGGGGTTAAGACTCCTGAATCTGATAAAAGTCACTTGCCCCATTCCAAAAGTGACGTGTCCCTCTTGACGTGTACAATTGTATGTCTTAACTAAAAAATAAAAACCTATATTCTGCTCAAGTATTACAATAAACAACCAACGAAAACTTTAAACTTTGCTTTTGAAAGTTAACAACATTAGGGTGTACGTATTCTACCATATACATCTCAACTGCTGGCAGTGTTTGCAACCTCTTTTTTATCCTTCGCTTATCCAGTCTTGACCATGTTCTTGTCTTCAGTGCTGCATATAACAGTTGTTACACGCTTCAGGATGAGAACCAGATGAGCTGTAAACTGGTTTCGCCACCCAGAACAGAAGCTAGGTAGGCAATTTTATTGAGCTCCGAAGTTACAGGTAGAACAAAACCGTGCCGTATGTTTACAGGAAGGAAAGACAAACACAATAAGTTTTAAACAATAAGTTATATTTTCACCTTTCAGATTCTAACGAAAGTAGTCTAAAATAATAAATATGCATACACTATTACATAGCCATTGTAGATAAATGTGTAAAATAAGAAAATACAAACAAACAGTAAAACAATGTCCAGCTACTTTATCTGAAGATGAGCCACATTTCGACAATTTGGTTGCTCTGGGAATGAGAGAACACTGCCAAAACCACTGTACATAACTGCATTGCGAAATGTCTGTTTTTCGTTATTTTTTTGTTTGAATAAATCCTAGAATAAAAGGTTGTATCGTTAAATAAATATACCGATTAAACACTGGATAACATCGAAGCTCGTCCTGTACTTGTACATATTATTATTCTAATTAAATCCGTTCGGTTTGTATTTTGTATATTCAACAGGAGTGAAAATGCTTGCTATACATGTTTGCTCTTGCCGGTCTCGTTACTAACAGAGCTGGCTTTGTTTGAGGGGCTTTCGCTATACAATACATTTAGTTCGGTTCCACTAAAAAGAAGTTGTACCGATCGATGTCATGTAAAACATTAAAACCAATATGGATTTCATATCAGTAGTCTTTGGCCATCTCAGAGTGATCACTATTGGCATGGTAATATGTAAACTTAAATAGTAAGAATTTAAATAATATGTAAGTATGCCAGAAAAAGAATTACTTATTAACAGTTGCTTAAATTGCAAATACATGTAAATACAAACGAATGATATGAAATGTGAAAAGTAATTGTCAATCATGCAATTCAATCTGTTTAATTAATTCCATTTTAAAAGAGTCTGTGGGCGAACAAAACTTTCATGTTGCTGGGTTTAAAATGTAAGATATACTTTGAAGATTTAGTGCATGTTACAGGGTTATTATTGTCTTTTAAAAGTTGTAAGCCATCAATGCCTGTCTTAGATGTCAAACTCACACACAGAATCGTACACATAGAAATACTATATACAAATACCACGTTCATACACAATTGAATTTCAGTAGATATACGAGTTTCTTTAGTGATAGAGATCATTTCAAACATTGTGTCAAAAAAGGGGCAGACTTTGTGTAGGGGCCAGGCTATTCAAGGGAAGATATGGGTGTCAACTATGCATTGAACGAGGACACGTGTACACACATGAAAGCTGTGATTTTTGCCTTTGAAGATGAACACAAATTAAAATATTTAAAAAACCTACATGCCTAAAACTATAACTAAGGAAAATATAAATTACCTTACATTATGACTAGAATAGTCTGAACAATCAGTGTTTTGATTTCTAAACTATAAACTTAAGTAAGGAATGTGAGCACAACATGTTTCACTTGACATAACATAGACCTAGCTAAGCGGGTTCGACGGACAACATTTCAAAAATTGAGACAAAATCATGTAAAAACCAAACAATTGATGAACGTTTCAGTCAATGTGAGTGTTTGAATTCACTGGTATATTAAAAATGTTTTTTCCCATTGACATAACATTCACTACTTTCAAAACAGAAACTTTTCAACTTTTCACATTTGCAGAAGTTCGTCTGAAAAGTTGCGTTGCTGGAAAACATGAAAAATCTCATCAGTTTATTGCACCATGTTTTTCAATTCCATCGTTTTAAAACTTCAAGTTTCTGCCACATCCAAATCATTTACAAAGCTGCTTTTAAGACAGGCATTTCACCTTGAAAACCATCATCCGGATAAAAAGATCAATGAATTAATTTATTGCACCATTTGATTCAAGACCCTTAAACGTTCTGGATCACTTCAAACTTCACTACTCTCTACGCACGTCATGTCGAGTTCAACTCCTCGCTCTCGAAGAAAGTTTTGGAATTCTAACAAACTTTTCTCTTCTGTAGCCATATGTTGTGTCGTCTGCATATCTGTGCCATTTTCTATGCGTTCTGGTTGGAGGATTGTTAGCGCATGCTCCGTGCGTTTTTTGATAACGTCACTTCCGTCATGAGACAGGGATGAGCTACCCTGACTCAAGGCACTCGGTCTTCTTCGCCTATTATCGTTGTCCGAGATATTGAGATTAACTAAATGAGATGGTGTACAAGTAAAGAGAGGAGATGAAGACCGTCGTTTCGCACAAATACTGTTTTGGAATGCGTTACTATTAGGAACCTCTGAGCACACGGAATGTCTCTGAGTGTTGGTATTTGGAGAGATGATTGCATTGGTTCGACACTCGGTGTCATTGGTTTGAATAAATGAATATGATGGTTTTTCGCTCTCCTTAGCAACGCAAGTGTTTACATTTCCACCCGTGCTGTTTCCTACCACTAACATAACAGCGTCAGACGAGTTTTCAGTTATTGGTGTAGCCACATCCATACTGTTAGTTTTGTCAGTTTCAGATTCCACCGAGTCATTGATCGTACGGTTCCCGTTGCCTAATGGATTCAAATATGTCGACATTGATTTATCGTTGACACAAATTGGCGATTTTTCATTCACATAATTAGGCGTGATTTTATGAGCTTTCAATAAGTCTGATATACTGTCGTAGTACTCAAAATCTTCTTCGTTTTCAATATCATCAGACGTGGATAATGGGCTATCTGAATATCCAGGGAATAAAAACGACCTACACTCTCTTCTAGTGTTTGTATTTGAGCCAGGTACCGCCTTTCTCTGTCGACAATCGTTTTGGTTTTGCTCGACCAACAACCTAGGCTGATAACGCACTTTCATACTGTTGTTGGGACTGAATTTTATGCTTGTATAGTCATCATCAATGGCCGCCGTTCGTTGTATGCGCTGACTTCGTTTCCGGGCCAGGTATGGCATATTAATGATACTTGTGAGAAGTTCCGTGCTAGTCTGACAGCCGAAATCGCGTTTACTGGCAATATAGAATGACTGTTTCCGCTTCACCTCCTCCGACCCGTCCCTAGAGCTAATCGTACTCAATCTATCTTCCTCAGATGTGCCCGCTGCCGACATTTTGGCCCAGGAGAAGCTACCAGTCTTAGAGTTTTGCGCCGACTTCGAAACGTGGAACGAGTTATCTCGCCGGAGTTTAGACGTCGTCTCGCGCTTTATTTTCGCAGTGTTCATAATGGGCTGACGTTTATATGACATGGTACCGCCGTAACGTAACCTCTGAAAGAAACTGGCTCGTCGACGTCCATACGGAACCTTCAAACCGTCGATCTGCTTTACGTCTCTACAGATAAAACAAAGAAAATCATATAAATAGAGTTAAAGTTGCCCTTTCGTTCCCAATTAACAAATTTTATAAAAATATTTTAAGGAATAACATACATGTATTATGATAAATGCTTCTAATGAGGGAATCTGTGTTGAGTTTTGAAGAAGAAACAACACAACCTGGGTTTACCTACTTTCAAATTGTCGGCAAGTACTAAACATCTTTATCCCGTTAAATATTAAAATTGACGATTTCAGTATATGCTTATTAGGATATATGAGTTCAGTTGCCAATATCTTCCACAAGGGAATAAATTCATAAGTACTTTGTGGCTATGAAGTACAGCTGTATATGTATTTTTTTGAGTTTGAGTGAAAGTCCATCTTTAAAAAAATTGCCCATTAGTGAGATACCACTTTGAGGACCAAGTCTAGTATATCATACCGCTTGTGTCGTGGACGTTGCAAATATATATCTAAAGGCCAACAAATCCTTAAACTCACATTATACATTAAATATACTAATAAATACCGGTAAACTGTACCATATAGTAAAGAAATTATTTTTTACAAAAACAGACAGAATGTCAGGATTAATTTTAATATAAATAAGATTGTTGTTGATTTCTTTATTTAATGCACACGTGCTATCTGTCATCTTTGTAGTGCCTGTTTTCAATTCTCGCATGTTGGTTGACTTGTATTCGATGTTATTTGATGTAAGTTTCAACACAAAAGTAGATACTCCATATTGCATACGAAAGAAACAAGAATCACACGAGCAGTGAAATGGAGACTTGACAGGTTTGTCCGAATGAATAGCATAGCTTACTTGTGTACCGAGTTGTCACAATTGCTTTGTTTTGCATGATGGAGAAATAATTTAGTAACCATTTCAGCAAACCTTTAGCAAAACCATACTCTTTTGGGACTTGTTACAAATGACAACGTTTACCAAAGAGACCAAAGAGGTATTTAAGCTTGAAGAAAAAAAACATCGCCTGTTACATCGAGTCTTCTCAGGAAACCTAATTCTCTAATATGAAGATAATTTACTTCCTTTAGGCCTTTTTATGTCTTTTTTACAAATTCAAAATCAGAGTTAATGAGAAAAGTGTTATCTCTGTTAACAAAGATTATCAGTCCATGGTTGACGATAAAGACAGCCTGCAAAACGTAAAAAAAAAGTTTGAGACACAACATTCTAAGTTCTACGATTGTGAAAACTCGGTCCTTACCTGATAAGATCGATGCTTTCCCCAGATGCACACGAAATGGACCCAATATGACAGCGTACATCTTTAGAGGTTGTGAAAGCGCTCCGTGTGTTCTTCTCCGGTGCCCAGATGATAATGTAGAGCTTAGGAAAGAACAGCAGCACGAGGGCGACGTACGCCGAGAGAGACACAGACACTGACATGGTAATCACTTTCCTCTCGCTTCCAAAGTAAATCGCCATGAAGCCCAACCAGATCACACACGTGGTGTACATGGAGAACCCTATAAACTTAGCTTCGTTGAAGTTCTCGGGTAGATTTCTAGTTTTTATAGCGTAGAGAGTACACATGGCAATGAGGACTAAGTCAAAACCCAGGGGAACTATTATACCCATTGTTGATGTATTGCAAATCAGTTTTACCCTCTTTGGAGCTGGGTAATCGAACTTGGAATCCGCCGGTTCGATCACAAGCATAACAGTTATGATGGCACATTCCACCCCGATGACTATGCATGTAATGATGACTTGGGCTGATGCGCTCATGAATCTAGGCTTTTTGGTGATGATTTTCTTGGTGCCTTCAAGTATTCTGGCTATTCGGTTGGTCTTTGTGACAAGAGAGCCATATATGAGAGAAAACGACATTCCCGGGAGAATTCTGGTGAAATTACACGTGAGAGTAGTTGGCCGGGCAACCAAGACAAAGTTACAGCAAAATGCCATCAAGACACCCAGTAAGATTATATACATCAGTTCTCGGGTAGATGCTTTAACCACGGGTGTGTTGTTATGACGTATGAAGACCACGCCTATCCAAAGGGTCAAGAAGATGCCAACGCACGCGGTAACCAGGGCAACCATAGCTTCCGTGTCCCACCACGTGATGTACTCTATAGGTATGTTAATGCACTCTGAAAGACAAAAACCCTCATTAGATTAGATCGTCGTTTGAATACTAGTTGTAAAGATATATCAGAAATTATTATTTAAAAACCCGTTCAAGGGACTAATTACGTGTTTTACGATATCAATCTCCTAGTATAAATTGTTTACTAGTTTAGTAATTGCTATACAGTCTATACTTAATATACAAGCAAGGTTTAATGTAGCTTCACAGAAAGTGATTTTATATCAATGATTATGACAATAGTCAAGAAGTTAGCAGTAACCTCATATACACTTCTACAGTAGGGGAAGCATACACTTAGAGATATCTTTTGTAAGAAATGTTCAATGTTTTTAAAACTATTTAATCTTAGTTTTTAGACAAACGGAGAAATAAGTTCTTATACTTCTTAAAAGAGAAGTTGATCTAGTAACATGTCAAGTTCTGAGACGTCATTTGTGGCTAAACTATCCACGACAATCACGTAACGTTAACTTATTCTGAGAAACGTACCTGTAAGATTTTCATCCGGCCACATGCCAAGATCACATGGAGTACAAGTCTCGCTATCAACGATAATCTCGTTATCTCGACACTGCTGACACACCCAACAGCAAGGAATATTACCAGTCATTTTCTAAAAATAAACAAACACAACAAGGTTAGATGGACACATTTACTCTGCATAGAACGTATCAAGGTGACAAGAACTCAACTCCTAAAACAAGGACATGCATGTACAACAAAATATATCTGACTTTTGAAATTTAACAAAACAGGCTATTGCCATTAACTCATTACGTTGGTTAGCATGGTAATGTAGTATTGGAATCGATATCGTAATTTCACACTTGAAATCACGAAACTTGGTCATGTAACGTATATTGTTTAGGTCTATTCAGACTGTTCAACTGTTTATGTCGAGGTATCAAAGCTATATTACAAAACAAACAACCCATATACACATGTAGAACCATTTGGCATTCACCCCTAGCTGTACTGATATTAGGTCCCTGATCACAGCCATCCACATTTGACACTCTTGCATTCAAACAATTATCAACGATGTTTGCCGTTATTCATCAACAACCACTTGGGTAAGAATTGGCTAACATTTAGTCTGTTTTGGAGTTTAGACTTAAAATAAAACGATCGTCTCAATGGCAGAACAACTCATTGTCGAGTCAATGGTGGTCTCTGTGAGGAATTTCAACGGAGATTAAATTACATGTGCCGTTGCGAAGTTCTACTTAACACACGTACATCAACACAAGGTGAAACAATAAAGGTTTGGCATAGTCACACAGTACCTTAATTTGGCCCTTTTTGCACTCATCGCTACACATAGACTGAGGAACCCGTCCCCTATAATGTTTTGGCCAATGGATCTCGTGATCTGCCATGTCCAGTTTCCCGCGGTTCCAGCTTCCTATCACGTGATATCGGAACGATCCATTTCCGGCCCATCCTACTTTTTTTTGGTAATTTACAATTGAATATCTGAAAATATATAATAATTAACACGTTTACATATGTTTTCACTGATTAGATAAGATACAACTGCTCTGTACATACCTAAATAAGAACAACCATCATTAGTAAATAAACATTGCATCACGAAAAGATATGTCTGTCTGTTTTAATGGATGAAATAGATATGATGGAATAACGATCATTACTACTTGCAAATGTCAAAAAGGGTCTTTTTATACAGGTTTTAAAACGATATGTTTACCTGAAGAAAATGTATAATATTTCACATAAGGATATAATCAGAAATATTAGACAGCTTTATTATCAAAATACGAGTTCAATATAAGTCATATCCATCTAATAGTGGGAGGGGGAAACATTTAGTGAGCACCTAGTTATGTCTCAATACCAGGAGATAGTGGACTCTTTCATTTAACTTCCGGTCTTCAGCATATTTTATATAGGTTTGCATTTTGATGTCAATACCATAGACTTACATGTACTCTTAAATGTTTGATAAAGTATCTCATGGTAAGGTTAGAACACGAAAACAGTCACATGGTCAAAGAAAGAAGTTTACCTGGAAGGCGGGTCTCCATTTTCATCGAAGAACACGTTTTCTTTGTGGTAGAAGAATGAGACGTTGTGAAGATAATCTAACAACTGTCCGCCATTGATTGGAGACATCTCCGGGCATATGCCAGTATTCTCTCCACATAGGTGCACGTGCATGTTGTGTATCGCATGAGCAAGAGCTTGGATGGCTTTGATGACGAAGGAAAGCTTGGCGTCCTGCACAACATGTTTTATTCGTTCCTTACCTGTTTGATAAATAAAGACAACTTGTAACGAACTATATAAGAACACAAAGGATTAGGACATCAAAGGAGTATATTCAAAGAAGTCTGAGTCAGAGGATAAAGTGAGTGCATGATGGGTGCCGATGCTACAGTATGTGTATATAACAGAAAATATATTAAATGTGTTAACATTATTTGTTCTTTTCGTTATATCGTTATATAATATAAACGATAGGAGAAAAGTCCACCAACTGCCTAAACAACACACGTATAACGACGATCTGTTAACGTTATGATATTTTTAAATTTGATAAATAAAAAAGTGCGAAACAATAGTTTGTCAGGAACTGCATCCGAGATTGAAAATCAACTATTGCAGAAAATATCCTGCACGTCCTGGATTTTAACCCAGAACTTCTTGGTTCTTCTCAATGAGTTATTTAAGATGGGTGCTAAACACACATTGAGTGTCGGTAATGATCGTTTCGTGGCACATGATCGAGTCCCACATTGTAATAATCATCAGTTAAATAAAATATGTGTCCACCCACACTTCTAGAGCAATGTCCCGACTTTGGCGTTAAATTGAAAATACTACAATATCAACAGTTACATACTCTTCATTTAAGTATTCCTGTAAATAGGCCAACGTAAACGTTCTGTACATTTATTAACAATGCAACCTACCAACTAACACTGGGTCCAAGGAAAGAAACTCTTTGTGAGATAGTAACACGTATTCTTGGTGGATGTGGTAGTATTAAGGGAATTAAGAATATTAGATACACTGTATAAAGGAATTACTTCCGGTATACAAACCTGTGCAGTTCCGGTTTTGCGTCAAGTCCTGTTCAGAAAGCGGAAGTGACGACAGACGACATTCAAACTTAGATTGCCAGAATTCTCTGAACCATGGGTTTCTCGTGTTTGATTCTGGAATTAGGGATTTGAAATATTCGTCGAAGTCTTGAACGGGTTCAGAATGGAGTTTCATTGTCATGGCGCCTACAGCGTGCTCTTCGATACCATCAACGACATCCGGTCTGTCCGCCCAACCGTCACTGAAACATTATAGTTGTAAAAAAATTAGCAAATGCCTTTCGGTAACATATAATAGTGGGCGAGTCTGCTGTGAGCGGCGGAGAAAGCGACATATACTCTTGGTAAAACAGAGCTGCTTGTGTCATTTTATCAATGCAGACTA
>ENA-OREC01001541-OREC01001541.1-marine-metagenome-genome-assembly--contig:-NODE-1541-length-11785-cov-13.785958_pt1 | contig 11785 bp, 6 predicted proteins | sample MGYA00248626_ERZ508543 | MGnify/ENA primary metagenome ERZ508543 (study PRJEB26211, sample SAMN05518279) | marine metagenome | isolation source: Puget Sound, Washington, USA | host: Bankia setacea... | reverse complement strand
AATTATTCAATTAATTAATTAATTAACTAACAAACTAATCAACCTATCAATTGATTAATTAATGAATATACATACAAGAGCAATTGATTAATGTACATGTGATACTGACATAATGAAGCCATGATATCCTTTATCCCGGAGGGTAGATTGCAAAAACAAAAAAAGCATAACAGTTATTTAGTACATGTACAAATATTAGTACAATATAAATTCCAAAACAACCAAATACTGTATACATATACATTGAGCATATATAAACGTATTGTAAGTATTTACATGTAAGAATTAATTAAGTAGTACACTATATAGATCAGCTAGTTTATACAAACAGCTTAAAAAAAGTAGTATGCTATTAAGATATCTAAAAGCTTACTAAATAATGGCAAAATGTTTACCAAAGATACATGACACATTTCGTCATTACAACACAATGGACGAAATTCGGTAAGGATAGTGGCAATTTGTATTTTTGGTTTTAAGCATGAATATCTATTGAATATATTTATTCCTCAGTAATTTAAAATAGGCTGGCTTATAGTACACCGTTTATCAGCAGTTTCTTTACAGTTTCTTTACAGCTTGCAAATAAATGTTCTATAATATTAGTATTCACTGTACCATATTTACAAAGTTTACACGACAGTGTGATGTTGTCACTATACAGTCTACAAATAAGGTGTATGCTAGCCACACATTGACGCTGAAGGTTAGAGACATTACGACCAAGAACCCAGAGTTCACATGGTTTCAACAGCACTAGTTTCATACAGGAGAAACCACAAACAATAACATGGGTTGACAAACGACACTGCCACCAACGTTCTACTTGACCCCGTACAGCCTGACAAACTAACTTTTTCCAAGCATTTTTTGCTGGGAACTGTCCAGATTGCATAAAATCAAACATCATATATTCTAAGGAGTATTTCCTCAGCAATTGTGTAATTGATGGGATAAAGCCTAATTGGGGACGGTTATGGACAAAAGGACCATGATATGAGGCAAGTATACAATAGAATATGGACCTTAATACATGATCGGCGGCTAGACGACATATTTGTCCGACAAACACAAGTTTCCATTCATCTATTTAAAAAATAAGTGGCATTGTTCCAATCAGGCTTAGACATACGTCAGTTTTTGGATACGGCGGGACATGCTGTATATCAAGTTTAACTGATCTTGACTGGGTAATGTTGGACCATAACTCACAACCATGCATGGCACGAGGTAAAACAATTGACTTGTATATTTTGAAAGATGAGCACGTGTGCAGCCCATTTGAGTGCAAACCAATATTGATTAAGGCTATTAAGTTACCGCATATCTATCTAACTATCATGAATAATCGTGTGACATTTTAAATAATGTAAAACACTAGAATACAATACGATATCTCAATTCCTCCGTACTTATGTATGTATACAAAGTATAGAAACATGTTATAAATCGAATCACTGACATGACGTAGATATACAATACATGTGATCATAATTCACGTTGTAACGGTCACATACTCTAACAAGTTTAAAATACATATTATATATATTTAAGTTTATACTTTAATGTAGGAAATAGCAATTTGCCAAAGTGTATTGAAATCGTCATGTAAACAAGCATGTAATTATGCATCGTTTAAAGGTATGTGTTCATCTAAAACATACTATAGTGAGGACATGTTGCCAAGAACTAGTCGAAGGAAAGTGTTTAATTATTCCTGACTGCAATTAGCTTACCAACATCAAGGTTAGTTTAGCTAATTATACGTCAGGATTTCATGTGTTTCTAATTACCCAGCGTTCCGAGTCACTGCCGGTTAAAATACAGAAGTTTGTGTACGGTTTACTTTTTCTGTCGTTAGTTGGTATCTTAGTATTATCCGAATGATGTTTTTATTACTGTTGAGATAGGTACACAAAGAATTTACACTATTATGTTTCTTTCTCTCTGACAGAAGTTCTTTGTTCATTGGGCCTTTCACACAAATTCTATATTATTATCGCCTGCTGTGTACACGTTTTACTTGAAACATAAAAGTACACTTTGCGGGACGTAAGATCCGATAGAAATGCTGTAAATATTTTAAAAAACGTAAATGAATTAAATGTTATAACGTTTGCCTGCTTGGTTTTTAGAAGTGACTATACGGTGAATTACAATATCATTCATATAACATAACCTTCAAACAGACAATACGCTACCATACCATACCATACCATACCATACCAACGTACCACTCCATACCAAACCATACCATACCAAATCATACCATACCATACCATACCATACCATACCATACTATATACTACACATACCATACCATACTATACACTACACATACCATACCATACCATACACTACACATACCATACTAAATACTACACATACCATACCATACCATAATATACACTACACATACCATATCATACCATAATATACACTACACATACCATACCATACTATATACTACACATATCATACCATACCATATTATACACTACACATACCATACCATACCATAATATACACTACACATACCATACCATACTATACCAAACCATACCAAACCATACCATAATATACACTACACATACCATACCATACTATACCAAACCATACCATACCATACCATACTATACACTACACAAACCATACCATACCATACCAAACCATACCATACCATACCAAACCTTACCATACCATACCATACCATACCATACCATACCATACCATACCATACCATACCGTACCATACCATACCATACCATACCATACCATACCGTACCATACCATACCATACCATATGCCACTATATGATACGGCACAACACGATATATACGACATAATATGTTACAACACGACATGATACGCAACGACATGAAAGATATACAACATAAAACACGATACGGTACAATACGATATTAGATGATACGACACGGTATTTGTAAACATATTTATTATTAATTTGTTTACGAATATGAAAAGGGCATTCATTAATGTACAATTTACTACGTGATTTATTCATTTTTGCACCTACACACTACGTCTATAAAACAATGTCTAAAAGGCAGTATCGGTGTTTCAAGGCCGAAAACCCTCTCGTACCTTTCATAATGTACTTTTCGCTTTCTTCGTCGCAACCTCAACAGTACACACACCGTTTTCCAAAAATCAATCGATCTATCAATACATTAATCAATCAATAAATATACAATTATAAAAGTTATTATGAAAGGAAGCGCATGTTATGTACACACGCTTTGAACATACGTGGTCATGCTGCAACTGAGTACAATACACTATCGCTTTGCTAGGACTGCAGAATACGCATTTTATTATTTAATTGAATACGTTTGATAAAGCCAAGTGAAGCGTGCATCTGCATTGACGTGACGGGTACACATGCACGTACACATAGAGAGCAATGCATCACCCATCAAGCTGATATACGTACAATCATGGACAAAATTCGGGACATACATCATCATGGCTTTGGTGAATGAAAGATAGAAGTTAAATGAAACAATAGTTACAGGTGCATTTACAGTTTTAACGTGCGTGTGTATACTTCCGTAGTGTATTCATGAGAATGTAGTATAGTCTATGATTTATTTGATATGTTAAAGGTACACCCGTGTTTAAAAGCAGTCATGCTTATAATTATCTATCAACATTCAAAATCAGTTCAACATGTATCAATTGAGCATCATTATGATTAACTACCGCTTAGTTATTACTCTATTATGTCTTAAAGTCAGTACATTACGGAAACTAAAGTACACGTACACGAATATAGTAGGTGAAAATAGACAAGAAAATACAAGACTATCCAATCTTATGTAAATCGTATAACCGAAGTAATGTTTTGTTTCTGTATTACAATGTGTACATCATTCGGTTTTAAAGTATATCCCTATAAAGTTATATGACTTATATTAACAAGAAGTTTTCATTGCTTGTTGGTCTGGTGAAACTTTAATTAGTGTTTGGGTTATATTTGCCACGGATGCCGTGCGATACGATTACGATTTTCGTACGATTTTTTTCAGGCATCGTAGGTGACTGTGTTTACATTGTATAAGATTTTTGTATGACTTATTGAGGAACGGATCGGGTCAACTCCATACGGAAATCGTGCAAGTTCACTACAGTAATGACACAGTCTCAGCAAGAGTTTTACGGAATTCGTACGGCGCTCGTGCAGAGACTGTACGAGATTGATTCGATGTCAAGTTGACCGAAAACCGTGCCTTAGCTGCACGGTCATTTCGCGGTCTCCAAAAATGCCAATGCGGGGATCGTGCAATACTAGAACGATATGTCTACGGGCTACGGGCATATGAAGTTAAATAAATTAATGTGTATGACGTTTTAACACAAAATCGTAGATGCTGTGGAGCCAGTGAATCCGTGCGATAATCGTAGATAGATTTTTTTCGAAATAACATAAACATTATTCACTTTTATAATTGTCATGCTGTATCTTTAACTCCTCGTTACATCAGACGTGCATTTTATATTTAGTTTTGTTTTCGTAAATATAAGGCACGTACGTTTTAATGTAAACATATGATGTCTAACGTCAAAGCTAAATATAATAGCGAGCTTTACTAGCCGAACGTTCCGGGCTATTACGTGAGTTGCGTCACTGCGTCCGTGTACGTTAGATGCCACCATCTGCTACAGTGCACGTAAACCTCGGGCGTTTGTTAGTGAATCATCGACATGTATGAACATTGACCATGAACTCCGCGTTAAAGAATACGTCTTTGTTATCTTTCCCAGACAACGGCGGTTTGAAAGTCTCGCTTGGAACATCCTTGAACGATTCTCGATAGCGTTCGCTTAAGATATTTAGTTGCCACCTCGATATCCGATACAGTTGGTGATGTCTAGTATGAACATCGCGTGCATGTATATATTAATAATAAAGACTTTATTAAACGAGGATGCTTATCAACAACCTTTGCCAATAATTCCAACTATTGAATAAAGATAAACGTTCAGTAGTAGATACTCAATAAACAGATCCCGCAGCCATCAGATGTCGGCCTTCAGACGCTATTGTGTACGAGATGACGTTAAGGTGGGCGGTCTACCTGACGAGCGGGGCGTCCCATCCAGAGACGTGACAGTCCGACGCACACCTTCCAGTTCTTCTAATTACTACTACACATGTACACATTCTCCCTCTTCTAAAATCTAAATTAAATCAAGGGCATGTAGCATGAGTTGCTTAATATATTTAAAAAAAGCAAGTGCTGCAGACTTCTAAAAAGCCCACTGTGGTAAAAATGTAATAACACATGTTGATTACTGACATATTGAAGATATGTATGCATGTACACAGTGTGGCATTTAATGTATCAAACGAATGATGACACTTTCAGATTTGCAATACATTAAAACGTTTCGTATTAAATACGAATGTATATAAATAAATGATTAGTTTAAACGAATAGTTTTAATCAATAACTACTAGAAGATCGACGTCTCGGTAATAAAAGCCCCTTCTTTTAACTATATAACAAACTACCTTTCATTATCGGCACGTCGAGATGTACATGCACGGATTATCGTTTTCCTGGCAGAATTCCTGAGTTTTGAAGAGACAAAGTACGTCAATACATCGGAAACACCGCTGATTTTATACAGTAGTACATATATATATGCGTACAACAAATTATCAAATCTTACAACCCTACATGTGCATCTAGGCACGAATGCATTGTAAATTTAACGATTAACATTTAAGCACGATGCTGTGTATGCACCTAAAACCCATCTACGTTAATTCCTGACGCACACAGTCATTAATTTGTAAGTAGGAACAGTTGCTGCACATTATCAGCGGGTTGGCGATGTTAGATCGACGTGACGACTTTAAAAAAACAAATATGAGCCCATGCACGTGCAATTTGGGCTGTACTTAATTGACTCATTTACCACAATGAAATAACAATATATATTTGAGAATTGCAGCTATAAGGACAACAAAGGCGAGGGCATATTGTAAACATTGCCACTTTTTGTAGCAAGGCTCGTCAAGATACTGTTTTTTCCAGAATCAGCATCCTCAATAAATAAAAAATAAGCCTATCCTGAATAATAATAATCTGTGACCGTCTGCACAGTTCGCTTGCCTTTAAAATTAGCTGTAAAGGCCTAGACACAAATCATAATGTACCACCGTATACATATGTATTTATAACTGTAAGCCACAATGTTGGATCCTCTGCTGTTTAATAATGTAAATAAAACAAAATTCGAAAACTGATATATGGTATTCTTAGTTGTGTTATGTTAGTACTTAATAAGTTATACAATATAATTCAGGAATATATTATCATTAGATCTAGTTCTAGAACATTTACTTAAACATACTCGGACAATGTCACACAAAAAATGCAATTACGTATATATCGCAATGTGGTACTTGTACATGCGATACAACATGAACTAGCGATAAATTATGTACCGCGGTAGACAGGTACATATCCTGAGATTGTCAATTTCCTTCATGGTGTACATGTTTACTTTCACGTGTTTCAGTGACAAGCAACTATTGGTGCAATTTAGCCTGATATTTTTGTACTTAATTAAACGTAAGCGATCCTATCTGCGACGACGATTTTGTCCAATTAGAATCGACCTAGTGATCACGTGAGGGTACGTCAGATGTAAATAAACCAAAATATCAACAAACCCTTACTACGCCTTAGACAGATACAGTGTTAGCGGATTCGAAGTGTTACAAGCATGTCCACCACTAAACTACAGAAAGATGACTTGCAAGGTAAACTTTATGAATTATTTTACACGTGTGTAATGTTATTGTAAAATTTGAATCGTTAAAATCGAGATATTACGCGAGATAAAATGTGTTGAACAACGACAGGTGCCCGGATGATGATGCTGGCAGTTGTTGTTTGAACCAGTTCACTCAACAACACGTATAACTGTACTTTTCCATTGTGTCACTTTTTAAAATGGTTTGCATTAAACGCATTTTATTTTAATGTAATTTTCTTTGGGCAGAATCAGCTGCATAACTAGGACTACACGGTTACCAATTAGCCTATTTAATTGGAACAAACAGAGATCTTGAGCACATACTGTACTTACTTACACGTAACTTACATTCATGAAAACAGTTATAAGAAAGTGTTAAACAATGGTCATTGAAAAAAGTATTCAAAACTGTTAGAAAGATTAGCAACATGACATGCCTATTATTGTTAAGACATGACAATAAAGGTATTAGTCGAACGCCTGAGTTTCTACCACCGTCAACTTTGACCCAATTTTCCCCCCAAAATTGATTATTGGGTCAAGACTTGCTTATTGGGTCAACCACGTTCAGCCTAGGGCCACTGTACTTGTGTATCAATATTCTCTATACATGTATATATATATATATACATATATTCATTTGAGGTGTAACTCTCTTAATACTTGACACACTTTTGACTAGAAGAAATGGATTTATGACTATTTTCTTTTTCTTTTTTTGTAAGATATATACTATATAAGGCATTAGGGTTATATATATATATCCTTTGTCTAATTTGAATAAGGACTAATTTGCTGCCATCTGCAGTGTATTGGGATCAATCAGAATGTAACCCATATAAAACTCCCTGAGGACATCATTGACTGGACAGTTTAGTTATTGGCTATCTTACGTTGAAATTCATTCATGCGCTTGAAGCCTTGATACATCTGGCTGAGTGTTAAATGTGTTACAATAATGCCTCAAGGAGTGAAAGTGATACTGTTCTAAGTAAATATTGAATAAAGAATAGATAGAACTCTTTCACATTGCCTCTGGACATGTTGCCAACATTAGCTGGTGCACAAAGGGTGTGGTTATCAAAGCCTATTTAGTACATGCACACTTATAACTGGTATGTTGCTATTTCAAGTAATCAAGTATCGAGTTCAATTTATTTCGAATCATTTCCCATACATTTATGGAATAATATGTATGAACTATCAAACTACTGTACTATATATATATGTGTAATAAACGCTGTGCTTGTCTGTAAAGAGAGAGTACATTTAATATCTGTGACACATTGATATACATGTAAGAGTAAGACTTTAAGTGTTATGATCAAGCATTGTTATTGGTTAAAAAGAGGCATTCAAGTAGTTACCAAATCAACTAACAAGTTGGCACATTTTTTGTTCACTACAGCTTTTGTGTCAAAGGATGAGAGCAAGGAAGGTTTTTGTTCTTTGAAATGAAATATTAAAAAAAAATCTTTAAAAATTATTATTCATTTACGGTTGTCAGAGTAATGATTGTTGCATTATCTTATATTCCAGATTCGTGGGTAGATGTACAAGGTAGCAGTGGGGAGAACTCACCTAAACGTGGAGTACAAGACCCACAGACATCTACACTGTATATGCCATTGAATATAGAAAAGTTACTGAATGACGCACAGAAAGAATCCACAAACAATAGCAGAGAAAGCTCAGCAAGACAAAGGTGGGCAATGGAAAAGAATCTTGTGTTGATAATCAAGTCTTTAATAAGTATCTAGCCGTCTATGTGAAATGACTGGTAAAAAATGAATGGACAGTGAAATATTAGAAATTTCACCATAGGCAAACAACATAGTAATTTTTCTGACCAGGAAAAGTTGACTGTCCTTGGCCATCTCTGAACTTGACAAAAACATAATGAAAAGGAAGTAGATTACTTTCAAGTACGAGATGGACAATATTCAGTTGAAGACTGACAAAAACAATACCTGCTTTAATATACCATGAAAAATTGCAGTTGGAAATTGGAATATGATATATATTCTGTACACTGTCCTGGGAACTATTTGCCATATGTAATGGATCATGTTTTATGCTCATCCTTATTTGAGTTCTTGTCTTCTATTTCAGCCCGAAAGGTTTACACAGTCCAACAGGAGAAAGACCATGCCTGACACAGGTTAGTGGACATTTATGTTAGCATTTAGTACTAGTTTTATGATCTTAATTCTTAAATACCATATATAATGTATGGAATGTCAAAAGTAAGACATGGGCACTTTGTTGTTGTTTTTAAGATGCTAGTGTCATTGTCTATAGATCAATATCAAAGCTCATTTTCCCTGTCAATCTTTGAGGTTTTTGTTGCACAAGTTGATAAGGGACTATTTTCAAAGGTCATGTTTAAACCATAAACACATACTAAGAGTGACACACACACAATAACAAAAGAGTAACTTTGCTAGCTCTGGTTTCATTGATCTAAGTTAACATTACTTCCCAAATTGGTTTCTACTTGTCTTATCAACAGTCTTGGTTTCCTGAGTCTGCATATAGAGTGATCAGTGTTATGTGTAAACAAAATAGAGACAGTAGCATTAAACCTGGTTGTAATTTTGATATTATGTCCAGCACTAAGACACTGATGTTTGGCCTGCTGACTACCATTTGGTTACATGTTAAGAAATATATGTAGAAGCCTAGAGGGGCAATGATTTTAACCTGGTTATGAACGTTCTGTATATGCCATGCCTTGTGTCAGACTGTTTCTTATATTAGCCGAGTCATGAACTGTCACACTGTATTTTGTAATCTAATGTTTGAATAAGAGATCTCTGTCTTACAGTATGGATAGTGGTTTGTAATGACCTGTAGATAGTAGGCCAAGTGTCAGGTTACATGCTATAGATATAAGGTACATGTAGTTTTCAAATTAATCATAAGATATTCCTTTCTGGTATCTTGTCATTTGAACATGAGCTATTAAAAGAAACCATCAGTTGAGATATATTACAGGCGCAAATAGATGCTGGCATACATTATTTTCTGAGCTGTCCTAGAATGGGTCTGAATAATGAATTGTTGGAAAAGTATTAATCTAGGAGTGAAAGCTAAATGGTTCTAACTTCTTCTATTTGAATAAAGAAGGAGATAAAACTTGTTCACATTCATCCCACAAAAGTTTTTTTTTATTAATCTACAAAACATGTTAATTCAATGTAATATGTATACTTATTGCAAACTGTATAAAGTTAATTTCGAGGAAATCATATAGATCATTACTGTTTAAGTACAGCAGTGCATTGACTGAACATAATGTGTATATAAACATAAAACCGAGAAATAAATATGTTTGCAACTTGATCATGCTGCTGTTTATTGTGCACATCAGGGAATGACAAGAATGCTATTTATTTTTGCAGTACTATAAGTAACATCTTACTTTATAGTGGACAACATATTTAGCATACAATTCTGATCTTAAACATGCTCCATGCTATCACAGTATGTTCAGCTATTCAAAATACATCACTAGAATTCCAACATAATTGTTATTAATGGTTTCATTGTTTTTGTCTCTGCAACATGCAAGGTTACATTATTTGCTTATGACACAATCTGTTGATCTTTTTATATTGCGTTATATTTGGCAAAATCTGGACAACTTTGAAGGTCCAACTAGTTTTTTTTCTGTTGCCAAAACAAACTTGGTCATGCATTCTTTGGCAAGGTAAATGGTCCATGGTTCATCTCAGGTATATAAACACAGCATACATGACTGGTTAGTCCTTGTGTAATGAAAGTAATAAATTGTCCAGTAGGCTATTATTTGGTTAACAAACAATATAAAGAGGGGTGAATGCGAACGAGTGCTATCTATGTATGATTAAATATCACTAACAACATTTTCGCTAAATTCACCCTTCATAATTTTACACTACCATTATGTTATAACAAAGTGTATACATGTATATACAGCCAGGTCAATAGTATAGTTTCTTGTCTACTTGGTGGGAAAAGACAAGAAATCTGGTCATGTGACACTAGCCAATTTCAATGATGTTATAATTGTAAACTGGTAATCTGATCATGTAACACAGTTCCTGAACCAAACCTGAATACTACATGTAAGTTAATCTTTGCAAATCTGACTATTGGAAAGATGTCAGGTCTTACTTTCAAAGATTAGGATAAATGTGTAAGAGGGTTGGCATATGGCACAGTTGGAAGTGCATCTGTCTCCTTATCATCAGCCGTGAGTTTGAACCCCATCCAAGGTTCCCGCGGTTTCCTTGAGCAAAAAACTTTACCCTCATTGCTTAGTACTGGTTGGTCCCATGAACAGATACAAGTATGACCTACTAAGCAAAATTGATTGTACGTTTACACTCGACCTAAAATAAATTGGTATTAAACCAAATTTGGAAACATCTACAAAGAAATGAAACCAATACATGCTACAGGGTCAATTAAACTGCATGCCAGCTAACAAAAGGTCAGGAATAAGGGGCATATGGATTATGTGACATTATATATTGATTGCCATTATAATTGTACTTAAAATTGATCTCTTGAATGAATGTTGAAAGGATTAAGCTATAGTTGTCCACCAGTCCACTAAAGTACCTTGTATATTTATTTATCACATAACTAACTAGTTTGCTTTCAATGCAGTACATGTGTACCCATTTGGAATATTTTTATATTACACTACAATGTAGCAAGTTATATAACATGGGTGGAAACCTTGGACAGCGTGTCCATAACGCGGCAGGTCCACACGTGCATTAAAGTCCTTTTGATATAAACTAGTTAGGTAAAACTGCATGAATAACAGTATGAGTTAGGTAAAACTGCATGAATAACAGTATGAGTTAGGTAAAACTGTATGAATAACAGTATGAGTTAGGTAAAACTGTATGAATAACAGTATGAGTTAGGTAAAACTGTATGAATAACAGTATGAGTTAGGTAAAACTGTATGAATAACAGTATGAGTTAGGTAAAACTG
>ENA-OREC01001540-OREC01001540.1-marine-metagenome-genome-assembly--contig:-NODE-1540-length-11789-cov-11.547046_pt1 | contig 11789 bp, 1 predicted proteins | sample MGYA00248626_ERZ508543 | MGnify/ENA primary metagenome ERZ508543 (study PRJEB26211, sample SAMN05518279) | marine metagenome | isolation source: Puget Sound, Washington, USA | host: Bankia setacea... | reverse complement strand
TAACTTGAATTGTTTGCTATCCACAGGTCTAGAATACATACAGAACCAGTTATAGCTGTTAACTTGAATTGTTTGCTATCCACAGGTCTAGAATACATACAGAACCAGTTATAGCTGTTAACTTGAATTGTTTGCTTTCCACAGGTCTAGAGTACATACAGAACCAGGATCCAGAGATATTGAAGCTACGTATAGAGATCATGATTAAAGAGAATTGTGAGGAGTTTGCTTTGAATCTATGTAACTGGTCACTCAAGCACCCATCACTAGGCAGTATGGCATTAGAGATCAAAGAATTCCAGATCTTCATACTCTACAAGCAGACTGAGTTTGGCAAAATGCAAGAAGTGGTAAGTGTGTTTTGTCTCCTCTCATACCGTTACACGTACATCTGTTTGTGGTACATGTGAACATCTGTCCTTCTATGCGAAAGATGCCCGTCCCTAGGCCATGATTGGTAAGTGTTGAGTCGGTCCAGTGAAAACATTAGAAATTATACAATAAAAAAGAACAAAATATCTCTTTGGACCTGTAACAGCTTGCAGTGTTTTGCCATCTCTGCCATACAATTACACAAGTACATGAACTATCAGTACCTTTAGCTCATTCCTAGTTCTCATGTGTTCAATAGTCTTTCTAAATGTTTTCAGCTCTACAATGTTGTTCAGTAAGGCTATTTTTACCAGGTCCTAACATATAAGGAACTAGTTTGTAGATTTAATAATGAGAATAGTAATAGTAAAACTAATATATTGAATAGATTTAAAACATAGCTCAATATAGTAAACAACAACTCCTGCTCAATATAATAAACAACAACTTCTGCTCAATATAGTAAACAACAACTCCTGCTCAATATAGTAAACAACTACTCCTGCTTTGTCATATAAATGTAGATATTTGTTTGTTCAACAGTGTGAGACGATAGAGTGCCATGATGGTATCAAGGTGATGACACACTTTGCCAAGAACGCGTCCAACCATGAACTGTGTATACGACTTGCCCAGGTGTTCCTTATACAAGACTGGGTGAAGCCAGAGCGCACCTGCTGTACAGAGGTAAACAACATTTTGATTGAATAATGTACAAACTGATGATAAAGAAAAAAAACTTATATTATTTTGTGTCATGAATGAAAATTGAAAAATGAAAAAAATGTTTTCTACTGTTGATTGAAAAAGGTCCCTGCTTTGATTAAATTTGCTGCATTTGTATACCTGGGTGTCCACTATCCCTTCTGTTAGTTAGACTTAGCTAGATATCCACTTGGCTGTTATAGTTCTAATATTTTTTGTATAATAGTTTATTTGTTTATTCACTTGTTCATTTGCTACTGTGTATGCATGTGTTGTACAAAGAGCTTTACTTAATTAATAACACAGTCGGTAGCATGTCTGACTTGTAACCATTCAGTCAAGAGTTTGAGCCATCAAAGGCTTCCGTTGTTTCCTTGAGCAAGAAACTTTACACTCATTGCTTAGTACTGTTAAGTTCCAGGAATGGATTCAAGCGTGATTTCACAATCAAATTAACATAAATTGAGAGCCATATGGAAGACTTGACATTTATTATCGTCAAAACCCAAAAAAGAACTAAAGAATTATTGTTTTCTGTATTCATTTCCTTGTGTTTTCTGTATTCATTCCCTTGTGTGTTCTGTTTTCATTCCCTTGTGTTTTCTGTATTCATTCCCTTGTGTTTTCAGGAGCTGTTAAAGCTGTGGATACATCATCAGTACGTGGCAGATAAAGATAAGGAGAGATTCTTAGAAAGTATATGGACGGTTGCCAAGGTGTGCAGGGATACAGAACAGATTGGAGTGCTCATAGACGGAGTAAACAGAGAGGTAAAGAGATCCCAGATCTCAAAACACATTCAACCTTTACTGGTCCCAAAAAATATTTATTTGATTGCCAATTGTGGAATTTCCAAATTTTACTGGACCAACTCATTTTTACCAATCATGTCCTAAGGACCGGTATCTTTTGCACTGCAAAAAGACTGCAGTTTTTTGTTTTTTTTAGTGTTCGACTTTTGTCGGTTTTGGGTGGTCTTTCGTTTTTTCATCCCCGCTACAACGGCCAATGACCTCTGACTTCGAAGGATTTTCTATCCCAGATTTTATCCATTACATTTATTTTCCTATCTTAATTCTTGACTGCAGTGAGTTTAAACACAAATGCCTTTTTAACTTGGATTCTGGCAAATCTGGCCTCACTATTAACTTGGGATAATAATACTGGTGGGATATTGGATATTATGTCACTCCTACATGCTTAAACAATATGAACAAACCAGATAAGATAATCTCCCTGTCCTAAAAATATCAAGGGAGATAATTCAAGTCAGATCATTGTTTGAGCGGGATGGAGATATCCTTCATGATTTCACTCACAGTTCTAGTTTGTTTTAATTTGAAACAGTTATTGCTTAATCAAGTCAAAGCAGCAAACTGTTGAGCAAAACAACACAGGCTTGTGATTTTAGAGTTATCGAACTAATAGAATGCAGAATAATACCTTGTTTAATCTTGAATAAATAGTCATGTTTATGCAGTACCTTTTGGCAATAATGTCGGCCACCATTGACACTTGTGCCATGTAAATGTATCACCCAAAAACACCTTTAAAGATCTTTTTCATTATCCACACTCAACTGATGCAACCATGATACTCTGACTTTGATTCTAGCTTTCAATACCAATTTCAACAAACTAATGATGAACCAACATATTCTTTCTTACATTTCACTTATGTTACTTTATTACTGTTTTCAGTGTGGGGACACCTTCATCCAACTGTACACTGAGCTCTGCAAATATGCCATCAACATTGATAAAGGCAATATAGAGAGGGAAAAAAGTATAGGGACAATAGAAGAAGTGAAAAGACGTAAACTGTCCATGTCGAAAACTTGTGTTAGAATGGCCTTTATGTTGAAGGAATACGACTTCCGAATCTCCAGAATCTGTGGACTTACTGCATTCACTATGGACCCCACAACGGATAACTTAAACCTTGTGAATAAGCTGTATTGGACTATAAAGAACACCTCAGCAGTGTCGAGAAACAGTAAAATTGATATAGCAACAGTATATGAGATAGAACGTCTTCTAGGACAGATGAGGCCTGATTCACTGAACCCAGACTATAGTTGGAAACAGTTAATACCAGTGTGTAAAAAGTACAAGCAAGAGTGTGATTTATTGAAAAATAGTGCTCAAATCAAGAAAACCAGCCTAGAAACTATCACTGATCCTACAGAAGTGCCAGCAGGGTCTAGTTTGTGTTCTCCTCCCGTTATATCAATAAGACCCAGTGCCTTGGATCCGTCAAAACCTACTACATCTAAGGAGATTGAGAAAGCACATGTTGAAAAGTTGTTGAGTGAGAAAAACTTGTCGAGAGACCAAATTGAGAAAATATTAAGCAAACAGTTCCCACGAAACACGTCCAGTGATTTGAGTAACAAACCAGCATTAGATATGAAACAGTTAGGCAAGACAATAGATGCATTGAAAAAGTCCATTTACACAGAAACGTATTTCAGAGAATCTCTCGAGAAAAACTTATCTCCGCTTGCATCTCGGAAAAAGCCGACTGGTAAAGCAACATCCAGTCCAAACTCAGTAGCCACAGCTAGGTCAACGGTTAATGCTAAATTACTACACCAGCAGTTATTGTATGGAAAACACCAGCAAATGACAGATCACATGAATCAGCAAATGTCGCCACCTAATGCTCATGTCCAACAAAGACGTCTTTCAACATCAGCAGCTCCAGAGGGACCATTGTCACCACCAGCCGCACACTCAAGTGCCAGGAGAATGTCTTCGCCAATCACCCATCATCCTGCCATTCTCCCTCAAAGATCACAACATCCCATTGGTAAAGCTACAACCTCCTATCATGCTGCAGCTGGAGACCCCTTAGTTCAGAAGATACAAAGTGAGTTACAGCGCCAAAGACGAGATGGCTCTACTTTCAATATCTTGAGACCACCCGGCAGTGCTAATCAAGAATGTGCTAAAATTGCACAACAGATTGCCGAAATGCATGAGAAGCAAAGAGCAGCTGAAAGAGAGAGACTGGAAAGGGCAAGGTTGTTAGGGAAAATGGATGCAGCTAAGGCAGTCTTGAACACGAACAATGTTCCAAGTAAGAGCCAAATCTCTGATCTTCTAAGTCTTACATTCCAAGGCAACAAAGCCAAACCTGACCAAGCAGCTAAACACATCACTCCAAAATCACCTGCAGCAGCAACATTCTCACTGAAAGATGCCATCGTACAGAAAACCTATGGTGCTTCCAATGCAGTAGCCACAAATATGACAGCAGCATTACAGAATAAAACCAAAGTAATCACTCATGGAAAACAAAGGTTCTGTGTGACTACTGAAAAAAACATGGCAAAATTGAACATAGATCAGCATGGACGAGTCAATATTGGTAATTCTAAGTTTTCAGTACAGCCTGTGATGTCTTTAACCAAAGCCAATTTAGTTCAATCACTTTCAGGTGCTGGAAAATCTTTACCACTCAAGTCTACAAAAGCACATACACCACCTCAGGTTCCAACTATACAAAACCAGTATCGACCACCAGCTAGTCATTTCCAAGGTAATACTGTCCAGCATCAATCAGCAAGTGTTCAGCTAACAAACCAGCCCGATGTACTCACTGGTTTAATGGTTAACAGTCAGGGGGTTCTACAAACATCTGAAGTGAGGAGACCAATGTATCAGAATCTGGACACTTTAGCATCTGCTAGTTTATCCATATCAGATGGCAACCCACAAGTGGTGAATTTAACGGGAATGCAGCCAGCACAACAAAATCAGCAACAAATTCAGCCAACAACAGTGATGCAAGCATTTGTGGGTGGACAGAATATGTACTCTGGTGTTCCGCGGGTATCTGTAGCAGAATCAGTATTAGCAGCACCGTTGTACTCAGTCCCAGAACCACAGCTTGTAGGTCAGCCAGGTCTTGCTCAGACAACTCGTTCAACTCCAGTTGTTTTGCCAGTAGAACAGCCAGTACTACAACACATAGTAACAGTCCAAAACTCTGGTCTTGACTACAGCATTCAACAGTCTAATGTTCAGAACTTTGCAACTATAGCATCTACTCAGCCTGTTGGGCAAGTTCACTTCACACGGGTTCAAACACCGGCCCAAAATACCATTATGACTCCAGCACCCGTCGCCCAAAATCAGCATGTGGTAACAGCAGCACCGGATTTGAGCCCAGCTATGCTTCAGCAGATTCTATCAACATTGAAGCAAACAGTGAATAAACCAAACAATGAACATCAGGGCCCAGCTCAAACAATCGCACCAAATATCCAACATCAAGCAAAATTAGGTACGATGGGAAGTGCTCAACAAGCTGAATTCGTTAGACAAATAGTGAACACTAAACCTGAACATCTAAATGATGAAAGTGTTATAGAAGCTACAAAGAAGATAATAGAATTGAGACAGCAGTATAAGCAGCCTGATGATCAATCTGTAACAAGTCCAAGTGCTGCTCCTGTGAACACATCTGGTAGAAACTTTATGGTAAGAACTGACAAGAAATCAGTTGGACTTTTACAAAGGATGATGGAAGACAGTGATCAGACCGCTGCTAGTCTTGACCCACATGTTGAAGTTAAGATCACAGAAACAGCCAATGTTAGTGGGAATGTACCAGACCTTCCTGATCTCGGTGCTCAAGAGTTCCACATAGATGAATTACTTAGTCTAGATAATGATCCCAATCTGCGTGCATCCTCTGGTGTCTCTACAGAACTTGACATAACTGGAACTATGGCTAGACAAATCATGGAAGCCAATAAGATTGCGAGAAACATGCCTGACAAATCCACCTATGCAAATGCTAACAGGATCGCAAAAGAGAGAGAAATGGGGGAAAAGGCTAAAGGAGGTACAGCATCGGTGTGTACGCCTTGTGGTAGAACATTTACATGCAAGGAAGCTCTACAAAGTCATATGTCTAGCTCATCTTGTGGACACACTAACGAGATGGTAACTTGTCAGCATTGTGGGAGACAATTGAAACATCAGAAGTCACTCAAAACTCATCAGAGAAAGACGTGTAGGGTTCTTCTGGGAAAGCAATTAGAAACGAAACCTGATGCACACAAAATGTCCAATCAGATAAACCCCACGGCAGCTATCATCCCGTCAACAGGTGAACAATTAAAGCCAGTTGTTCCATCACCACCGATACTGAAATGTTCTTCATGTAAAATATTCTTCAGAAATGAACTGGTTTTGAAAGCTCATTTGGATAGCGGCATTTGTGCTCCGGCCAATCAACCAACCTATGTGCCAAATGTGACTAAAACTTTGAATGAAAGCAAGCCAGCCTCTGATTGTCTGAAGTGTGACATATGTGAGCTCACTTTTAAGAGTATATCTGGTATGAAGGAACATGTGAAGGCTGGATGCATTAACCCCAAACATGTTGCACTTCACCAGTTAAAAGACTATGAGTTTAAGACTGTGTATAAATGTTGTGCATGTACTTTTATGCATGGCAATATAAAGGTTGTCTATAAACATATGGAAATGTGCCAGTTAAATGTTACAAATGAAAGACCATTGGAATTATACAAGTGCTGTATGTGTGGGGAAGTATTTGACGACAAAGAGAAAACTTGCAGGCATGTGTCAAAACAATGCCCAAAACTGAAACCAGCAACTTCTCAAAGACAGGCACAGCAAATATATGACAGGCTTAAAAACTCAACAGCACATTTACAAAGTGGGAAAGACCAAACTAGGATAAAGCCTCACGAATGCAATGAACAGAGACCAGCTTCTGCTGCCACTGTACCTAAGGTTGCTGCCATTGTTACACCTCTTCCAGCATCAAGTCATGTTCAGAATAGTGAGTTCAAACGGAAACTATCTTCAGACTTAAGCATATCAGATAATAGTGGGAAAGACAACGACACTCAAGAAAGAAGTTTCAAACCTTTCAGTGCAGGTACAAGGAAAGTAGAAAATGATAGACAGACACCGATGTCAGCTAGCTTCCAACAAGATGTGAACATGTCGTTTGCTAGCTCTGTCAATTCGGAAATTAGTTCTGTTGACAAAATAACAAAGATGACAGAAATGGTAGTTAGTAACTTACAAAAGAATTTGAATGCTTGTGAACAACTGCCCACAGCTTCAGGAAAGACCATTCAAGGTGAAAAGATGCCCTCAATGTTGAAAGACAATAATGTGGATGCAGCAGCCCAAGAACAAGTTAAACATCCTGCTTTAAAAGATGCTGTGCAAACTAGTCAAGCTGTTTCTGAATTTGTAAAGAATTCTAGTCATAAAGGTAAAGGCTCAAAAGATCAGAAAAAAGAGAAAGTTAATGAGAAGAAAAAAGCAGATAATAAAGGTGACAGCCAGTCAAAGGGTATAGATCCAGACGAAGAAGAATTTGAAGCAAGGAAGAAAGAGAGAACCAAAGCAGAGAAGTTGTACTGGCAAGAATTCAATGCAATGGAAAAAAGAAAGGCAGACTTAAGAGCAAAGGAGATGCAAGAAAAAGTGGACGAGAGTCAACATAAAGAGCAGGTATTTCTTCAGTTTAAAGCCAAACTTGATCAAGACAGAGAGTTGAAAGCGAAATTGCAACTAGAGCACAAACAAAATGAAGAGGATGCCAAAGCAAAGAAAGAAGCAAAGGCAGAGCTCCTATTACTAGAATTAAGAAATCAAGAAGAGCTAAAAAAGAATTTGTTAAGTAAAGGAAAGAGAAACACTGATGTAATTGAAGCAGAGAATAAACATGCTCTAAAATTGAAGAAGTCTTTGAATTCATGCAAAGGTAAAGACCTAAAAGGAAAAACAAATGCCGTGGAGGTTCTGAAAGTAACGAAGAAAAGCAATAGAGAGAAAGTGGAGAAGAAGAATGACTTGATCGAAGCTCCAAAGACTCTGGTTCCATATACGAATGAGAAGATATTGAGGCGGAGAACATCAAACAACTCAGCAAAGAAAGAAACAGAGGGAAGATTTACACGTTTGGTAGTCTCTCGTCATTTACTAACAAAGTCAATCTCACCCCAGGATATGAGAAAGTTAAGGGGATTGAGAGAAAAGCGACTGATAAAAAAGAGAAAGTTTTTTGATGAGGTAGAGCCTACTTCAGGCAATAAAGGGATTCATGTTAATGGAAAAGACAGTGAAGAATGGAATAGCGATGACTCTCAGTCGGCTAGTGACCAAGAACATGCTGTAAAAGCAAAGAAAGACGAGAATACCTGCAGGTTTTGTTGCTTTAGTGCTAAAACTCAGCCAGAGGGAAAAAGAAAGTTTTATTTAGCCAGACACTATATTCACATCCATAGGCTTGGCTATAAAACATTGAGGCACGAGTTTGTGTGCAAATCATGCGCATTTAAAACACCATCAACCAAGTGTTTACAGATGCACGATCATATTCTGGAATCTCATAAATCAGAAATACTTGAACATGTTGACAAGGCAAGATTTGATGCTGATATGTTGGTAGGGTTTAAAAATTCTTCACAAAAGTTAGACGACAAGAAACAGAAACATTTTAACAGAGGTTCCCCGGCTAAGACAGAGAAAATGAAGCGGCACATGAGAGCTCTTGCGCTTAGATCCAAATGTGCAGAACAGTTAATGAAACTATCTCTTAAAAGGAAAGACACTGTTATAGAGATTGATGATGAAGAAGATGATGATATATTAAAAGAGTCAAAGACACCAGCTTTGCCTGATGAAAAGGTTAAACAGGAAAGTGAAAGTTCGGCTTTGGATGGTGTTACGCAATCAGACACCACGGAATTGGATGAAAATAGTGCTACAGAATTTCCGAGAAGGTTGGCCAAGAGGCTGACGAGGAACATGGTGAAGTCTATAAACACTAGACGTAGTGGTAGAAGAAGTCCATGGCAGGAAGTCTCTGAGATAGGAAGTTCATGTGAAAATCCAAGAAGCAGGTCAAGATCAAGTTCCATAAGTAGCATACTGTCATCAGTTTCTAGTACAAACAAAGCAGCTAAACCTAACTTAAGTAACTCAACTCAAAGTGAAAAGGTTATGACAACTAGAAGTGGCCGAAAGATATTAAAAGTGGAAACAGATTCTGTAAAAGACACTTCAAGTGATGGTACTGATCAAGAAGCAGACAAAGTTCCCACTAGAAGAAAGTCTGTTAGGTTACGGAGGTTATCAGAAAGACAGCAAAGCCAAAAGGCAGCATCCTCTTCAATGTCAGAAGAAAGCTCTGATGAAGAAATTAAACCAAGAATAACAAGATCACTGGCAAGGAAAGAACCACTTCAAACTAAAAAAGAAGAATTAAAGACTCCAGATGTTGTAGAAAACATTGGAGACTCAAAATCAGGTAAAGAGGATTTCCCAATACACTCAATTCCAATCAAAAGAAAAAGATCTTCAAAGTTATTTTATCATTATGACTCTGACACGGAAAGCAATGATGTAGATATAAATGCTGCAGTCAAAACAACACCAAATAGTGCCAGGCGAAGACATACTATTGCATCAGAAACAGAAAAGTCAAGTTCTTTAGATGACAAAGAGAACACTGGAAGTAAAACCCAAGACAGATCAGATGAAGAGAAGAATATTGTCAAATCCATTTTAGTGGGACCAGAGGATGATATAACTGTTGCAGTCAAAACAACACCAAATAGTGCCAGGCGAAGACATACTATCACATCAGAAACAGAAAAGTCAAGTTCCTTAGATGATAAAGAGACCACAAAAGCTAAAGACAAATTAGATGAAGAGAAGAATACTGTTAAATCCATTTTAGTAGGGATAATGGATGATGTTATTGAATGTTCAATTCCCAGAGATGGTTTGATTGGAACGAGAAATAACAAAAAGGAAGAGGGGATAAAAGAAGAACAGAAATATCATATAGGTGAAGTTCAGGATACTCCAAAGAAAGCTGTGATGATAGGTCCTGATGAGGAAGTAGAAACATTTAGCCAGAAAGATACTGAAGAGGAATTGGAAAGAGGAGTTACCATTGAAATAAATATTCCAAAAATAACTGTTACATGTGATGACAAGGAATCCATGAAGGCTAAACAGTCAGTGACAGAGGTAGTAGAACCAAGTGTTGGAGAAGCTATTACAGAGGCTGTTATGGATCATGATGATTTTGCTTTGCTGAAAGACAAGATAAAGGAAGATACAACCCATTGTATTAAGTCTGATACAGCTTCGGATCAGAATGACACTTTGAACTCTAGTGGATCTGCATTTGACAATGAATTCCTGAAATTTGCTGTAAATAATACTCATACAAGTACTAGTACATCGGCTGATAAAGTTGCAGTTAATGAAAAGGATGCACCATCTGAAAAAACTATTAAAAATTTAGATGAAGAAAGTGCTCCACATAAAGTTACAGTTTCACCACTGAAAGAAGCATCTAAACTGATGGCTGTAGACAAAAACAAATTGAAAAAGCTGATATCTGAAAAGAATTGCTTCATGGAGGCTTTTGCTCGATTTGCAAAAGAAGATGACAAGATTCCATTTGTATGTGTGAAAAGATTGTCAGAGGGGGATATGGCTAAAGTTGCTCTTGTGAAAAGTACGAAGAGTACAGATATTCTAGAAAAATACAATATCATCAACTGCTCCATTCGAATGAGAAGATTGTCAAAGGATGAAATTAATTCTAAAACAAGCAGTAAAAAAGAAGAGAAACAGAAGGCAGACAATAGTGTGATTATCATTGAAGAGAGAGACACAAAATATGATGGGGAAACAGTGAACTTAAGTGTCATGGATGAGTCTAAAGAAGGCTTTGGTGGAAATGCTATGGCTGCAGAGACTAACTCAGAAGATGAAATATCAACCAGTGAGAAAAATGAACACCAAAAAATGACAATAGATGTTGAAGCTGAAAAGAGCGAATCTGACAGCAATTATACTAGTACTGGAAATTTAGAACTTCTAGATGAACAAGTTGACAATCTAATTGAAATCACAAGCACAAGTGGATCAATTATTGCCAAAACTGAAATCAGTGAAAAATTTGATTTGGAAATGAATGAGGTAGAGATTACAGATGGCCAGGAATCTAGCATTCTTAAGCCAGAAATTTGTGAAGAGCTTAACCATGAAGTTAATGTCACAAACAACAGAACAGCAATTGAACTCAATCCAGAGATTAGCGAGGAAATTGTTAGTGAATATAATGTGATAGAGATTTCAAATGACGAAACATCTACTGTTACACAACCTGATTTAATACTGATTGAGGAGTATGATAGATCTAGTCTAAAAAGGCCAGAAATCTGGGAACAGGATGTAAGTGAAGAAAATCTTATAGAGATTAAAGATGACAGTGGGCCTTCTGATTTGATTTCAGACATGTGCAAAGATAGTGTGAAAGAGCTTACAGAAGAGAACGATGGCAAAGATAGTGTGAAAGAGCTTACAGAAGAGAATGATGGCAAAGATAGTGTGAAAGAGCTTACAAAAGAGAACGATGGCAAAGATAGTGTGAAAGAGCTTACAGAAGAAGATGATTCTATTTGTTCAAAGACTGAAATCTGCCAAGAGAATGACGGTAAAGATAATGTGATAGAACTCACAGAAGAGAACGATGGTAAAGATAATGTGATAGAACTCACAGAAGAGAACGATGTGAAAGATAATGTGATAGAACTCACAGAAGAGAACGATAGTAAAGATAATGTGATAGAACTCACAGAAGAGAACGATGGTAAAGATAATGTGATAGAACTCACAGAAGACAATGGT
>ENA-OREC01001539-OREC01001539.1-marine-metagenome-genome-assembly--contig:-NODE-1539-length-11792-cov-13.848741_pt1 | contig 11792 bp, 7 predicted proteins | sample MGYA00248626_ERZ508543 | MGnify/ENA primary metagenome ERZ508543 (study PRJEB26211, sample SAMN05518279) | marine metagenome | isolation source: Puget Sound, Washington, USA | host: Bankia setacea... | reverse complement strand
TTTACTCTACATGGGAGTAGTAGTGTATGTTTACTCTACATGGGAGTAATAGTGTATGTTTACTCTACATGGGAGTAATAGTGTATGTTTACTCTACATGGGGGTAGTAGTGTATGTTTACTCTACATGGGAGTAGTAGTGTATGTTTACTCCTCATGGTTAAACTCATACATTTAAATTTGAGTCCTAGAAGGGTTGGCTTGGTGTGGCAGCCATGTAAAAGGTTGATTTCCAGTCTGGCATCACCCTGTCAAGGCCCGTGTTCTTTCCTTACACAAGCAATTTTACCCTCTTTGCTTCAAACTGATTAGTTTCAGGAAAGAAATCCTAGTTCTAATAAGCAGAGTTGCTCCCATCGCACAATATATATTAGTACAACATGTATAAACCAACTCCTCAAACCTAGGTATATTTTCTTACTGTATGCCAACACCCTATCACTCCAGTGTTGTTTTTATTTCAGACAGTGTAAGGTAGCTCTGGGTGGACAAGGTCTTCCAGAAGTTAGTCAGCTTGTTAGCACAGGTACACTCACAGAGGATAACATCAGGTGAGGCCACACACATGCATGCACACACTTGTGGTATAAGTAAAAATAAAGTGTTCTTACTTATTTCAAGAAATCTTTCAGTGAAGTGATCATTTATTGATTATTTGTTAAAGGTAATTTGTATTGTATACCTGCATGTGATATGTTAAAGCAGGGTAACTGTCTTGAGACTATACATGCCTGTCATCAAGTGTAAAGTGTAAATTCTTGATAAAACTAAAACTGGGGGGGGGGGGGTAACAATTACTGCAGCTTACCTACTACCATATATGAATAAATGGTTGAAACTTGTACATTGAAACTCTATCAAACTTCCGTAACTCTGATAAATGCTCATGGTGGAAAGTATAGTTTATACAGGTAATCCAGGATCCACAGTCGTGTTGATATTTCTTGTTAACTGTTGTTTTCTTTGCTAATTTATATATATGTTTATCTTATATAGCTGACAGTGCCTTGGTAAATTCAAGCTTGATATTGAAAACAAAATGCCAATTACACACATCAGTAAGGAGTATCTAATTACATTATTGTTGCCTATGTTTTGGAATGAATCTCGATGTGGTTTGGTTTTTTGTATCACAGTTGGTATTTTACAATTTCAATTAGTGCATCTGCAACAATTAGAATGTAAATAAAAAAGGCAACATGGAGCTTTCAATTCAATAACAGAAATATGAACTTGTATGTATTTTCATGTGCATATAATTCATTGATTGTTAAACATTTGAGGGGGTGGGGGAGGGTTAATATTCCAGGCATGATTTGTTTTGATGTAAACAGTTAAAGAATTTTGTTGATGGTTGTGTGAATGATTAATTAACACTTTGAAAAATGGCACTGCAAGGTGATTTCCTGTCTTAATTGCTGTTTGCTGTGTAAATTAATACATGTACACTTACGTCTAGATCTAAAATCCATCACAGATATATGACCAACTCAAAATGTGATACTTTTCTAATTTTGCTTCTGATGTTTTTTTCTGCACCTTATATTTATACCCCCAGTAAACAAAGTTTCAGTGGGGTATATAGAAATCACCCTGTCCGTCCGTCTGTCTGTTCATATTTCTCGTAAGCACAACTTCTTTTAAACAAATGAACAGATATTAATGAAACTCATTGTAGTAAAGGACCTGAGGATGTGCATGAAGGAAGTTAATTCTGGTCCGAAAATATCAAGGGAGATAATTCAAGAAGGATAACCAATTGTGAGGGACAGTTGTATTCTTTGTGATTTGACTTACAGGTCAAGTTAAAACCAATAGTAAGACAAATGTGAAACTGTAAAGGATAACAACTATTTAGACTGCTGGTGTGTTAAAAGTATGAAAAAGGGATACAACTACCAAAAAAACAGAATCTTCAATAATCACTTTGAATATTTTGTTTGCAATCACCTAACTTACATAGGAATCTGTGTGTTGTTTTCTAATGAGAGACATGTATGGTTTTTCTTTGATTTGTTGTTCTTCATTCAATATAAACTCATACTTTTACCCAATTTATCATAATCTTTCGATAATATTTGTTCTATTTGTTAATATCCAGGTAGACTGAACAATGGTTTAAATACTTTTAATTAAATAAATAAATAATTTGATTCAGTACCAATATGGTGTTTGCCTTATTTAGTATAGCGCAGTAAAGTACACGCTTTGAAAAAATACTTTCCTAAAATGGTTGCTTCTGAAAACGCATAGCTTAATATCTACTATCATGTTTATGTGTATGCTTTAGAGGTAAATTTGTGTGTATCGTCTTGTTTGCAAAATATGAACATGGTGAATTCAGTAGCTTTCTTACGATGCCTTCATTACAAACATTATTGATGCCTGTATAACAATGAGTGTGACAATTTCAGGCCATATACAAGACTTCGACATTCCATGGCTGGGGAGGATGGAGAGATATGTCACCTTGACCTTGATGACCTTCACCCTGGCTGATCAGATGACCTTTGTATGACCTGCATGTGAACTGTGGCTGTGTAACTTGTGTTCATAGAGTAAATACTGTTCTCTCTCTCTGCATAAAAATCTCACCACACAACATTGACCTTGAGTAGATTTAGGTCATTTCAACTATTCTCCTTGGTGTTAGTTTAGCACCTGGCAGCTGATTTGTCAATACTCTTACGTGTACTAAGTGTTCCTAATTATGGTATTCAGAGATCCATGTCATTGATTAGAAAAGATGTAGTTGTGTACCAGTTGTATGCAGTTTTACAATGGTCTTTTTACCAGATTTAGCTGTAATATCAGTGTTAGTTAGGAACCTAGATTGAAATTACCCAAATGCCTTAAAGTTGTATCTGTCTAGATAAGTACATGTGTACTGGGAGAAACAAAGTCTGATTTACTTATATATAAATATGCAATCTGTTCATTGACTGTAAATAGAGACTACCAGTGAATGGTGCTATATAAATCTGATAAAATGCAAGGTTTTGCAAAGCGTTATATATTTATCAATAAATAAATGGCAATGGATAGGTAATATCAAATTCATAAATTGTTGAATGCTTGTTACAGTAAGTTTAAAGGAATAAAACACAATCTCCATAGAACATGATTTGACTAAATTTAAAGCCAATACACATTATTACATGTATCATTATACCAGCAGGAAATACTTATTTAGCTTCATAAACATAAAGTGTCAGAATGAAGAGATAATAATATAAAGGACAGGGTCTATAGCAAATTTCTCATTGCTTCACAGAGTTTGCAGTTGTTACTGAAAAAAACCCAGCTTCTGGTGAATCAAAACAGAATTTCTAACATTTTATAGCAGCAATTTGTCGTAATTTTGTTTTGTAAATAACTTTTTTTCAAATTACAAACAAAACAATGGTTGATTTGCTAAAAAAATATTTTTTCTTTTGTTTGTTTTATAAAGCAATAGCATTTTGGAGATGAAAGTTTCTGGGGTTTTTATTACTTGTAAAAAGTTGTTGATTGAAGGCTTCAATATTTGAGTTTTGATAATTTTCACTAGAATCCGTCCGTAAATACATTATAATAATAGTATTGTTGAGTGTTGCATAGCAATGTGGAATGTACATGGTCTGTAGCATCATTGTGTGATAAAAATACATATATATCATCTAAATAAATAGGTTTTGTTTTGTTCGTGTACCGGTATTGTGAAGTTTGCTTCATATCTATTGAAACTGTCACATATTCTTTACACTAACACTTACTTTAAGTTATGCAGGATACACTTTACATGCAAACTATGTGATATATGGGACAACATGGCAGTTCACAGGTTGCTTACCTCTAATCTGAAAATGTTTACTAAAATGTCACCAACCTCATGTAATTAAGCAGCAGGTGTCTTTAATGAAAACTACTTCAATAAGACCGCAGTTTGAGTAAACCAACTATCCATGCGAGTAAATGTGACCAATTTTCTCCCTACGGTTTCAGGTTTTTATTCACAAGTGTTGCCATGACCACTCCAACTTAAGACTGATTAGAAATTTAGACTAACATTGTAGGTAACAAATACTGCATATACCTGGTTTGTTTTGTTCATCATATTGAAATATAAATAAAACCATTATGAGTTAAAAATATGCTTTAAGTTCAGACATCATTCTACAAACTCTGCTTTTGAAACCACTCTTTTTTTTGGTTGCCAGTGGTGACTTGTTTAGGATAATTTCACTTTAGTTTATAATGGCCAGCTGACAGTCAGTGTGTGTGCTTCTTGTAATAGTCAATATTTTTCCATTAAAAAAAGGGGTAATATTTTTGTTGTTATGCTTTGTATGAAGACCCATAAAACTGTTGTTCCTTTATGTTATATATGTGTTATGTTATTGGAATAAACTGCAATATTTATGTGAACGATTCTTCTTGTTTCCTACACCTTATGATCATAAAGCTGTTATGAGAAAAACTGCACCTTATGAAAACCACAAATTAACTCTAATACATCAAACCACCAAACCTCTTAGTAAGTTGAATACCAAACCTATTTACCGATTAAAAAGAGATGTAAACTTTTATTATGAGAAGTCAAAAGGAATGAACTCTCGCATGCATCTTTCAATGTGTATCACTTCACTATGGAGTCATTATGGTGCAGAAGTTCATATATATGTGTGTAGGGTCCCAGTTACCTAGCTCCACTTTACAGTATGGATAGTTAGACCTGATGCTCGTTAAAACATTGCATGGACTGCTTTATTACAAAATTGACAATTGTGGCTGTTGATAAGAGGAATTGCATACATATAGATATTACCCCTGTACACGTGTTAACTCTAATATTGAATACACCTAGCTATAAAACTTTATTCCCAAGTACCAGGCATGGATTTCATAATCATATAATCAGGCTTTTAGTTTTAGTTTAATCCCAAATATATCATGCTCAATTATACATATTCAGACAAATTTATCAGGGATGTTAAAAGCAGAATATATAATTTACCTATGAATCTACATTTACATGAAGAACTCAGCGAATCATTTAGTCAGTGAGTCAGCAACTATAAGGATTAACACTGAGGGTAAATCCTTGATTATGAAATCCAGGCCAGGCCAATATTTCCCAGCTATACGTCTGTATTTGTAAACATAATATCATACATAACACATTTATTATCGCTATTGTTCACATTTTATCTTAACCCATGATAATGCTAAGGTCCACCAGTATCACACTGTGGTCAGTTTGAGCACATTTAAACAATCATAATCAAGTACAAGTTACTTCATCGCTTACAATACTGTTATCTAAAGTCAACCACTACACTCACAGTACCAACTATCACAATATCAAGTAGTCAGCATGCATGTTACATTTCAGTATAAAATTTCAAAATAATGGACACCAACCTAATTGTATTGCTTTGGGCACAATGGATATCTATTAGTGGTAAGTTAATTATCTAAATTTGCATCTTTCTGTACTATCCTTTACCTGCATTATAAAATGGTGCGCGAGGAAAACTGTTAAACGGTACTTTACCGATTTCCAATATTTGTACCACAATAGGTAGGATTTGTAAATAAATGAAATGTAATAACAATATTTTATGTATTATTCCAATGAAAGAGTACATGTATAATCAACATATACGAGTATGCGTTTTCAAATCTCGTCAGTGTATAATCCTCCTAAGTCATTAATGGAGACCATATTTCAACTAGTTACATCACGTCCATAAGTTACAATGCTTGATGCTAGATGGATTGATTTTCTTTTCTATAGTTAATATTTTATCAATCTTGATATCCTCTTGAAACTGTCCATATATGACACAGTATGGCAGCATTTTGATTTAGGAAAAATCCCTTTGAGTTTATATTTTAACAGAACCATTCACCATCTTTAAGCTTAGTCACACTCGAGTTGTATGCAGTTAATATAAAAGGTTACTATAAGGGCTAGTTGTGTCACCATTGAAATCTTGAGAATGCGGAATGTTTCAGGTCTTCTCACACACGACACAGTTACACACAGAGATACTTGCCAAACAGGTAGGATAATGTAATACTGCTCTACGCTATTAATTAGTCTAGTTTTGTTCAAGATTCGTATGCATGTGTTTATCATCATGTTTAAAGACGTCCTGGTCGAGCATCCGGAATCTTGTATTAAAATGCATACATGTACCGCTTAGAATCGAGGTTTGTTAAACTCGTACTGGACGACGAAAGTTGCTCACAAGTTTAAACTGATTACAATGAGTTCTAGATATCGTATAAAAGTATATTCTAGTTACCATTTGCGGATATAGTTGTTTAAAACATGGCGCCAATGCAAGGCGAATTCCTACTTGTAGGCCTAGTTCTGACATAAGAAATGAAATGGAAGTGGCATAGATCTAATATATTTAAAAGTTTTAGTTAGGATTTGCAATTATTTCACCAGCTCTTACATGTACGACCTGCTCGAGACCAGAAGTCACCAAGGCCGGTGCCGTTACTAAATTCCAGTGTTGCTGCAATGCTGACACTATTGACGTCACCGCGTTGGATATACTTCACTACTTGAATGGAACCGCGTTCGAGAAAATTGATGCTCACTCATTAAATGGACAATGTATCGCAGCTAGTTTTGTGGCAGACGACCCCAGCAAGAATGGAACGTATGTGTGTGTGTACAATAACTCAAGAACAGTGACTCTTGACAATTATGTGAAGTTAGCCATTGACATTGACGAACTTGTGAAACCAGAGTTCGTCTGTATGGTCAAGAAGAACTATCAACAGTTATCTTGTGAATGGTCATCCATTGATGCGGGTCAGTTAGTATCGAGATGGACACTGACATACAGAGAAAGGTCAGCCATACACTGTAGATTTACTGATCAGTTTCTAGACCGTCCAATGATGCTACGGTTTTGTTTCCTCTCATGTGATGTTTAGTCTAGTAATATGACTTCATTTGTAAAATATCCCGCCCATAAAAGTGAGTTCTTGTTTACTGCTGGTCGTGCAAATGTCCCGCGCTTTATAAGCCTCTTTTCTTAGACTTTTTTAAAATAACCTCAACATGTGCATTTACAAATAACGTCCTCATTTGATGTGCTGTGTATTGTTAAAAAGCTTCACTAATACAAGTATTCTTATAATTAAATGCATATCTACAGCAATAAAAAACTAGTTCAAAGACTATTATATATATGGTATTATATCTTCTAATTAAGATCAATCTGTTCAGATTCTATACCTTTTCCACTAAGCAGCAATATGAATGCATAGACTATTCTACATATTTGAATCGTTTTTTCTACAGAACTGAAAATATCACGCGTTGCTGCACCGGAAACTGTTCGGACTTCGAGAATGTGACGTCATGCACAATACCACTGGATGGAGTACCCCGCCCTGGCGTTTACAATGATGCAATATTTGAATATGAGAAAGTTGTATAATAGTGCTCGAAAATAAGGACAACATATTTTACTAGTCCCGGCAATGCATGTAAAGCACATATATAAATAAGAAAAATGTAATGCACTGCGCACTGTCACCAATTAAGACACTTTAAGACATATTTGTTGTCTACATGACCTACAGATGAACGATTTTAAGCGTCTAACCTATTTTTTTCACCCAATCAGATATGTATTACAAATACTATTTTATCTCAACGAATATATTTAGGCTTCGTTATAAAGTAAATGCTCGATATATCCGTTCTATTGTACTTTTCAGATGTTTCTGTCAAAGAGATCCCTGACAGGAGTAAAGAGCTTCCGGTATATTGTCTATGTAAACGAATCAATATGTAAGTAAACGTAATCAACCTTCTGTTATAAGTCAGGTGTTTCGGACTGGTCTTTTTCAATTTAAGTTGACATGTATATATATCGAGAAACCATGAGATGTACACCCTTATTGATCTGGTTGGTTCCATGAACAGATTCGAGCGTGATTTCACAATCAAACTAAAATTAATAAGTATAAAATAACAAAGAGAACTTTAAGGCAGATGGCGTTCTATGTCAAACATGTTCGCTCCGTTGTTATAGTCAAAGGAAAGCAAATACCAAGGCACCAATCGTCTGTCTGTACAGTGTGTGTAAGAATCACATATGCGATCGAATAACTGACACTTAGACTTAGTTCACGTTACAAAGACTATAAAGAGCAAGACAAGAGAAAGAGAAGCCAACGTCGACATCACATTGAGGTTAACTAAACTATTTTATGTTTTAGTGTCTGAGCTAATTGTTTGGCCCAATCATTATTTTCTTTTGAAAATTTGAATTTCTATTTCATGATGACAGTCTATTTACAGGTGTATGGAAATATTGTGGGGTATATACACTATTGCGCTATCTGTCTAAAATAGAGTAAACACTAAGCTGCTTAGAATACAGTATCTTTACCATTAAGACGCCTTTGGCTATCGCTGCGCTTGCGCCCTTAGGCCTCTCCATCGCGAAGACACTGGCAAATGTACTCTAACTATTACAAAGACATTTTGCAAGTTGCATCTGTAGTTCTTAAAATGTGTTTGATTCGTTTTACAGTACAGCTAGGTGTGTCCAAACTTCAAGCAAACGCTACAAAGGTGCGACAAGTATATGTCAGTTTTGTGGTAGATAGAAGTCCTAAGGCTGTGGATGGTGGTGTCACGTGTCAACTCAACTTAATCTCACAATGGGGCGACACAAGGGTACGTGTTTTACTGTAGTTCCAGTTTACATTCAGAATGGTAACCTCGAGTTTGAGCCTTGTACTTGGACAAGACAAGTGTAAGAAACTTATCAATAAGAAATTAAAAGGGCTCGTGATTAGAAGATAAGAGTTGGCATCTTGCTGCTAAACGTGTGCCTTAGACTTAGACCAATCAGAACCGTCCTTATTTTACAAATGGTTTGACAAATGGTGTTGACGTTATGGCGTTTGCTAGAGATCATGCTGATTACATAATTGTGTGTTCTCTCCATACACGAAGGTTGCTCAGCTGTACCTGCATAACATGACCTTGTCCATTTCCACAAAACTGAAGGATCTATACCCGTATACTAACTATGACGTCAGCGTCACGTGTAGGGCAAACGCAAGCCGGTACTGGAGCGACACGGTGATGACATCATGTCGAACGCTTCCGGAAGGTCTCACTATGTTTTTATCGTGCTTGTCTTTCTTAATTGAGTATAAATAGTGTCTTAGAAAAAAACACGTTTATAAAGACATTTATTGTAACATACGCAGTCATCATACTCCGTTTGTTTTAAAGCATTGATAAGAAATGCTAGTTGTTTTATTACTAAGGACTTCTAGAGCTTTACTGCGTTGCTACTTGATTTATTACTAAGGACTTCTAGAGCTTTACTGTGTTATTAGTTGTTTTACTACTGAGGACTTTAAGAGCTTTACTAGATTCTACCTGTTATATCAAGTACCTATAGAGCTTTACTATTTCACTGCTTGCTTTTTTTAGAGACAATTCTACAGCTTTATTGTGTTCCTAATTGCTGTTATTGCTTTGTACTTCAGTAAATATATCGCACACAAGCAGGTCTGCTATAATCGCTGCAGTGACACTGGGTGTGGCTTTGATCTCACTGGTATTACTCATCATTATGTACGTACAGGTTTCTTTAGATACGATTTGTTTGCACCGAGTGGGTTCTGTCTGCTTCTGTTTTCAACAATACATACAACCAATCGATTGAACCCTTAAATACTTTATAAATAATGTGTATAGTGAGCATCCACTCCCAGTTCACCACAACTGACATCAATACGACCATGGTGTTCGCTTATCGCCGATTGATTTAAAACTTCTATGAGATAGAATTACTGAAAATGGTTTTGTTTAATTAGCATTTGTATATTATTACAAAGAAGGATAAGATAAAGCGATCAATGGACCAAAACGTTGATCGACGTAAAACCAGTTATATGACAACGACCAGGCTGTTGACAGTGGTGGTTGGTAATAAGACAATGTTAATGATGATGGTGACGATGGTACTGATGCTGATTGTGAGGACATTTTTTGCTAAAGATGACGATGACAACGACGACTATAATGCTGATGATAATTTTATGTTCCAGATGTAAAGCGAAGGCGAAGAGAAAGCAGCTTATTGAACGTTATGTCATACATGAACATACAATGGAGAGGATCCTTGGATCATACAGAGAGGTACAGACTCACATAGCTTTTGATATTCACGTGAAAATAATAGTGCTGCACGTCTATGAAAAACACACCTTGATAATCAATTCTAAAACGGTCCCGTGATTGCCTCCCATACACAAAGAAGGAAAGGAACCGTGTTTTATTTATACGATAATTAAATCTACCGCACTCGTGATTTGATTCATACGCACCCGAACTCGTACCCATAATTTATTACCACGATAAAACACTGGTGCAGATATATATGCTGTATTCTTAGCTCTTCTAGCCTAGCCTAGATTACAAAACCTTCATTCTTAGACCATTGAGCTTTTCGTAACAGTGAAGCTAAAGTTAATATATTTGTGTTGTAGAATGAATGTACTAGGAAAGGTACAGGCACCACGAGCCCTGTTGACGCTTCCACCAATGATAATCCGTACGCTTCATTAGAAGAATTAGCGCCTACCGCTACGTCACATGTATTCAGAGAACGTACTGACACGACGGCAAGTTATGTTAGTTCACCAAGTGACACGTTTGTTTCCGGTTTGATACGTCACGATGCAATACGAAACTCGACGTCGTCTGCTACGGAGGAGTCATCAGCAGTCGTAGTATTTTCTCAATTATCGTTTCCCCAGGCTCCTGCACATACTCCAATATCCGGTCTTGAAAACTTAGAACTGCAAGCGTTGCCCACGTCGAGTCATGACCTTTTCTATGGTTCACATGGTGATGCGTCACAATTCGCTACGTCACAATCAAATAACCCAACCGTTTCCTATGTTCGTGTTTCTAATGACACGAATTCTACATCAGCTTCAACACCAACAACACACTGTCAGTCGAATTATTTGTCAGGTGGTTATGTCACATCAGTTGAGTCGTATACTAACGCGTTACCTGTCGAGACTCATCGGACTAGAGAAGATATATCTACACGTATAGCAGTGACCCAAGTTTCAGTTAATCCAGCTACAACTCAAGCATCGAATTCAGTTACAATATCCGACAATAATCGAAATGTCGAAGATATAAACGGAAGTCAACCAACGAGTTACGTAACATATACTGACGTCATATCTAGTGGGTCGTACGTAGACGCTGATCAGTGTATGCCAAATCACGCGAATAATTAACTGGTTGCAAGCGCATGTACTATGTTGATCATCAATTTTACTTTCAAAAAAATCATCTTTTTTTTCCCACTAGTTGTCTGGTTTCTAGTTTTGTTTCTTCATCTTTTTCGTTATATATGTTTGTTTAGTTATTATTGACAGGACATGTAGACAGATTAACAGACGGACACACATACAGGCACGATATATGATAATACATTCCGGAAAAACAGTAAAGACAAACAGATAAACATACCGGTAACACAAACATGCATTCAGAGTACAGTGATTACCGGAACAACAGTAAAGACAAACAGATAAACATACCGGTAACACAAATATGCATTCAGAGTACAGTGATTACCGGAACAACAGTAAAGACAAACAGATAAACATACCGGTAACACAACCATGCATTCAGAGTATAGTGTTTACCGGCACAACAGTAAAGAGAAACAGATAAACATACCGGTAACACAAACATGCATTCAGAGTACAGTGATTACCGGAACAACA
>ENA-OREC01001538-OREC01001538.1-marine-metagenome-genome-assembly--contig:-NODE-1538-length-11793-cov-13.597986_pt1 | contig 11793 bp, 5 predicted proteins | sample MGYA00248626_ERZ508543 | MGnify/ENA primary metagenome ERZ508543 (study PRJEB26211, sample SAMN05518279) | marine metagenome | isolation source: Puget Sound, Washington, USA | host: Bankia setacea... | reverse complement strand
TATGTAATAGACTCAGACTTGCAGAACTATATGTAATAGACTCAGACTTGCAGAACTATATGTAATAGACTCAGACTTGCATAACTATAGGTAATAGATTCAGACTTGCAGAACTATATGTAATAGACTCAGACTTGCAGAACTATAGGTAATAGATTCAGACTTGCAGAACTATATGTAATAGACTCAGACTTGCAGAACTATATGTAATAGTCTCAGACTTGCAGAACTATAGGTAATAGATTCAGACTTGCAGAACTATAATTATGTAATAGTCTCAGACTTGCAGAACTATATGTAATATATTCAGATTAGCAGAACTATATGTAATAGATTCAGACTTGCAGAATTATATGTAATAGACTCAGATTTGCAGAACTATAATAATGTAATAGACTCAGACTTGCAGAACTATATGTAATAGACTCAGACTTGCAGAACTATATGTAATATACTCAAAATATGTTTGGTACGACTGTCAGACTGAAAAAAGGGTCATATGTTAATCGCACTCGTATGTAAAGCTATTGTCACGAAATAAATAGAGGCAGTTAGTGCAACATCAATACAACAACTTAAGAAACAACGTTAGTTATATGGGTTTTGAAGATCTAAACGACGGCGCTAGACTTGTTGAATGTCGGTTGGAAGGGAATCAGAGAACTCTTTCTTTTATAGTATATTATCTTCCATCTACTTAAATGATGGAAATAAGAGAATTCAACTGAGTCCAGACATATTACACACTGCCATTGGCTCTGTGTATTTACTGGTGTCACCTAGAGCGAGAAAACACATAACAAAGGCATAGTTGGTCAACAGGGTTTTCATAGGTAACAACATGATGTAATTGTCACAAATATGTGTTGTATATATTTTTGTAATCTGTATTTTTGTTGTAAAACCGTCTTTTTTTTAAAGACAACATCTTAAAATTACCAGGTTATAAATATTGTATATTGTCAGAATTACTAAAGTACAGTTTTTCAAATTAATGTGCCGCCCAATTGAACAGTGTTTTACAGTATAATAAACAGGTGAGGGTTCTACACTTGGGTGGTTTTACATACACGTGAATATTGGACAGTGTGGGGATTAGTTTCTTACACACCAAGTCAGGATACTGCTATCTCACCCGGGATTGGAATATCTCAATCATTCACCTATGTTGCGCTTGCGCTTATCCCACAGCCCCGAACTACTTTCTTATGACAACAATACCAACAACAACACAGCTCAATAAACTACCTTTGTCTACCATTATACTGAAAATAAACGGACGATACAAAACGTTTTTAATAACCACAAAAAAACATCAAAATACAACACAAGGTTCAATTCGTATCCGTGGTGAGGGCAGTGTAATACGGTATAAACTTCTGTAATTCCTTCACTGTGTTGTGTTTTAAATCGTGGTGTGGTGTCACAAACCAAACTTTGCCAATCCTGACCTTCGACAGTAATATACAAATGCACAATCACAATAAAAAAATGGAACAAAAACAAACAGTTAAACAGTTAAGCATACTATTCAGATTAAGAGAATGAGAGATATATCATTATCACTCTCGCGTTAAACCATCCTTTCTGATTGATAGACACTCCTAAATGTGCGACTATTAATTAGCACGTGTACCATCAGAATATTTTAGTTTATAATCTTTATTTTTGTCTCATCAATGTACAACAATAAAACAACTATAATCATAGCATACTGAAACAACATATCAACATGTACATTGCCACTCACACTTGAGTTACAAGAGGCATTCATATCTTAGCACAGTTTATAAAACATCACAGTAATATGATTAACGTCATGCCTGGAATAAACAAATCATTGAGTCACGGATTGTAAACTACAGAAAACTAAAAAAAGTGAAATGAACGATGTGAGTGCGAAAGAATACGGGTTACCGTAGATGACGCCTTATGTAATACATTTAAATATAAATTTCGTATTGAACACAAGTATTCTTGTATGTAAGGGATGAATACCATGTGGATGAAGGACGGAGAGAACCAACTATGAAATTAGAATCATATAGCATATATTACTTCACCTTTATTACCGCCAATTAAGATCACAATACTCACAGAAAGAAATTATAAGACAATACACGAAAATAGTGTTAGTAGTAAACTAAAAAGTAAACATTCTGGGTCGCCTTGTGCTTTTTTTTATAACGCCAATATTAATCTACATTATTCATAAATAGTCATATCTAACGATGTCAACGTCACTGACGATAGCCAAACATTGTTTCAGCTATTTACACAATCACTATACTGGAAGGACAGTTACGTGTCATGAAGTGTGTTACAATTGTGGTGTTTTTTCTTCAAGATAAGATAAGACAGCATCAGACATTAAATAAGTCTCATGTTAGACAGTAATAAATATAAAGTCATTGTTCATCAGACATTACAAAAGACAATTGGAAATATATGTTTAAAGACTATGGAGATAATGTTTGTTAACATCGTGTATCTGTCGTTTGTGTTAACTATAGTCTCAGCTGATAACCTGTCCGACGAGTATTTATATCAACGTATCGTTGCCTTGGAAGACGGACTTGTGTAAGTATGAACTCATTCCACATTTTACCATATTACTTAAGAGAGATATAAGTACGTTCCATATCAGTACATTATAGTTTACTATTCATTAACACTTAGTCCGCAAAATACAGTGTAACAAATACCAACTGAAACAGTGAAAATAATTATATGTAAACTGGAACTTATAGTATGGCTATATATATGTTAAAGTAAGCGTCCGTTCAAAGGCGTTCCATCTTATTATACTGTCAGAAGTGATTGCTTTATTTAATATTTTAAAACGGTTAGATAATGTGTATTGTAACATCGTTATGCTGTTAAGTTTCAGCTGCTTGTATGGGTAATCTCGGCCCTGGTAGACTCTCGTATGTCTTAAATTATGTTAAATCTTACTGCTATATACTACATATACATTATGGATAATGTAAGCACTAACATACTTTATTCTAACTTTCTAGGAGTAGCCAAGAAAACGTTCTGAATTTACAAGCGGTTCTAGAGAGGAGAGATGCGTCCATTAACGCCTTAGAAGTCAAGCTACAACTGCAACAAGATCAGATAGACCGACAGAAGCTTGGACTAGATCAATATGATGCAAGACTGACTGCTTTGACTGCTAAAGTGGAGTCACAAGAGACAAATATCCTTTTTCTTGAGACGGTCGTAGTAGAGGTACTATATGAAAATGTCAGTACATCGGACTTAAACCATGTTAAAAGAAAGAATGATGGTATAGAACAAGACACCATTCAAGAGAAACATACCATCAACAAGAGAGACAGCATTAACCGAAGGTCTGGGGAATCAAAGATTGCTAAACGACAAGGTGAGTGTTTTAGCTTGCACTTGTAAAAAGCCATTGTACTATTGATGTGGGCCTCTGTACCAATAACTAATAGTATGTCATCAAAACAAAGCGTTAGGAATAAGATTAACTGTAATTGGAAGTACAAGGCGATGAACTACTTGAAGTGGATGTACTTGTTTCTGAAAAAAGAGACGGTGTTGTGTTCTGTTTGTTGTAAATTGGAGTTTAAGCAAAGGTACTGAAGAGTTCTTATATTGCATATATACGTCAGACAGTCTAATGCTCTTTACTTATAACATACTTCTCAGAATACGAGTATAAATGCACATCTAGAGTTACAATTGATATATGTTCATGTTTCAGTTGAAGGAGGAGGAATTGCCTTCACTGCCTACTTGGACCATGATATTTCACTAGGACAAGATCAAGTTATACAGTTCAACCAAGTAAGACTTTTGTTTTTAAATATCTAAAAGAAACATTTGATAACGGTAATACACCGCAATATTGTAGAATTCATATACTCTTTAGAACCTAACATATTTTTTTATTATATGTCTGTAAACACGCTTACCTTGATATTTATGGAGCGTCTGACTTTTGTATATGTTTGTATATATATACATGTTGTTTATCTTGGAGTATTGTGATATATTTCAGGTGATAACAAACGAAGCGAATGGTTACAACATCCATACGGGAGCATTTACATGTCCAGAGGGTGGGCTCTACCTCTTCACGTTTTCTGTTGGCCAGCGGGGCAGTAATCAGGTCTGGGCTTATCTCCAAGTCAATGGTGTCAATGTCATCGACGCCGTGTCTGAATCTATGGGTAGTACTGACGATGACCAGGGTTCCAACACAGTGGTGCTCCGATTACAAATAGGTGACACGGTGTGGATAAGCGGCCACGATGATCATCATATCGAAGGATCTGAAACATTCCGTATCACTTCATTTACTGGTGTTTATTTGTATCCGTAAAACAATAAAATGGTCACTAGTACATTCGAAGCTTGAACATGGTGACATTTGCAGTTACACGTATACTTTATGTTGGTATATTGATAGAGAATGATATACAGGTATTTAACGTGTTTTTAATTATACCACATTCAAGTAAACATGAATATGTGAATAAATAGGCTACCTCATTTAATCAAGAACACTCCATGTAGTACAAACGTTTGGTTTTCTATTGGGATTACTCTGTATGTCTTGCATAAATGGCTCTACAAAATAGAAGTTTAATTATTTTTCTTGACACATTCATTGCCTATATGTGCCCTATAACTGAGAATGGGCGACTTGTCCAAACATAGTTTAGAATATTATAGCCTTTGTCAAAGAATGAAAGTATAATATTTTTCACCTAGCAAATATAATGCAACTAAACTAGCATATTAAGTTATTGTAGATGTATCATATGCATACCATTCGAATATAAGCAAACAATATGGAACGCCAAAAGTTGTGAGCAAGTTTACAGGCTCGATAGTCAACACAAAACATGGATGCACACTCACGAGGCTTGCGCTATTTAATATTCCCATTAACGGTTCCAAAATAATGACAACACGTATTTTTATTCTCGTTCGGTTAAACGCTAACTAAACAAACACCTTGTTACAAATAGTGCGGACGAACAACAAATGTATCCTCGGCTTCGCATCGGACAGTTTGTAGTTCGTCCGCTCTTAAGCCGCTTCTAACGGTTGTAAGAGGACACTTTGGAAGACAAACTCATACGGTATTTATTACATATTTCTCCCATGCACTACTCAATAAGGCTACAAACGGTCTCTCCCCTAAAATCACACACATATTTGGACAAAGCCAAATGGCGAGGCTCAATGCTCGCTGTTTACCTATACCAAGTATAATGAGTGTTGTGTTTGTGTATTGTCATTGGTGCTTACGTGCACATTATCCACATGCGGAAAGTGTAAGACTGCAGTAGCGTTCATGTTAACAACTGGGTGCAATCAATTTAAGCATAAGTGTTTAGTTAATACATTTAATTGACTTTTGCTACGTTGTAACGTATTTGATGTCGATGCCAACCTGCCTTATAACACAATCAAGGAGAAAACATAGCAAACTAGTTATAAAAACAGTTTTTGACATATTTCAGTATATGCGGTGCACACTTTTAAACAAATAGTACCTTTAATTTACAGTTACAGTGTGTTGGACATTAGTTCATAGATATTTAAATTCCTTTACATTCGGGGCTGAAAAAACAAAATTGTTGCACTGGGTTGCTTTGTTTGCTGTTTTAGGTATTAGTAGTTCAGTGCAAGTTCGTTTCTATGTATGTTGGTATTTTAATACTGAAAACGATGTGGCTAATCGATTACTTATTGTAGACAAGTTGTCGAACCCTATATCGATATAGTAAGTTACGTTAGAGATACATGAAATGAATCACTGGCCCTCTACACTACCGTGTGGCATGAAACAATACTTGTTTAATGTTGTTGTTGATAGCCAAGTTTCTATTTCTAACTCAGTTCGGCTTAGTTAATAATAATAATTCGTATACATAATAAATTCCCTATTTATACAAGGTGATATTTACAGACAAATAAATCAATAGCATCTCATTTATCTAATTTTAAACATGGCTTTCTTTAACAATTTCCACATATGTACGTATTAAAATCGAATAGCACGTACCTCCATTTTTTAAAATGAATACAACATTCATGTATGTTTACATTTGAATTAATTCCATGTGTTGAACTTATTTCACATTGTAACATTCATAAAGTTAATTGCGTATCTTCAGTAGCGTGTTCTGTTTCTGTTTCTGCTTTTATTTCTGCCTCTGATTCTTTTTCTGCATCTATTTCTGTTTCTGACTCTGTTTATATTTCTGAGTCTATTTCTGCTTCTGTTTATATTTCTGCTTCTCTTTTTGCCTCTGTTTCTATTTTTGCCTCTGTTTCTATTTCTGCTTCTGTTTCTATTTCTTCTTCTATTTCTGCCTCTGTTTCTATTTCTGCTTCTGTTTATATGTCTGCATCTATTTCTGTTTCTGTTTCTATTTCTGCTTCTGTTTATATTTCTGCTTCTATTTCTGCTTCTGTTTATATTTCTGCTTCTATTTCTGCTTTTGTTTATATTTCTGATTCTATTTCTGCCTCTGTTTCTAGTTCTGCTTCTCTTTTTGCCTCTGTTTCTATTTCTGCTTCTATTTCTGCCTCTGTTTCTATTTCTGCTTCTGTTTATATTTCTGCATCTATTTCTGCTTCTATTTCTACTTCTATTTCTGCTTCTGTTTATAGTTCTGCTTCTATTTCTGCCTCTGTGTCTAGTTCTGCTTTTGTGTCAATTTCTGCTTCTATTTCTGGTCCTGCTTTATTTTCTCCTTCTTGATCATCATGTTGATCTTGTAGTAGTTTTGTTTGGACAGGAATATGTGCTTAAAGGGATGATCCAGTCCATATTTCAAGTGTATTAGTTGAACTGTATTACATATAGTACGCCTTACATGTATAAAACATCTCTATATACCTGAAGTAAAAAGTGTTGCTAAATTCAAACTAGGAATATAATTTTGAACACTAAGATCGAAATCGAAAGTTTTACAATTTACATATAATATGATTAGGTGTCAATATCGAATTAAAGTTTCTTTGATGTATGATTTGCTGAAAGTGAAACTTGAATTATTTTATAAAGATTTGTTTCTGTTCTCTTGATTAGGATGGGGGACAATTCTTCAAATATTTTTTTTTTTATCATTAGTTATCTTTTCTTTAAAATCAAATATAAATGTTGAGAAACGTTTAATGCGCAGTAGTACTTTGAACTCTTACCATATATGGGCTTATCTTTGCCACGACATATAAGTTGAAAGATCAGAACAGTAATGTAATATATTACTTAAACATAACAGCTCATCGTTAAAGTACACAACTTGTTTTACTATTTAATACACTACTTGAAATGTGTAGTAAAGCATGCATGAGCAAAATAAGAAAAAATAGCTCATTACTAATCTCTATTCACTGTGTTATAACTCACAATACTAGTCCATTGGATTACCGACTTTAAAACCATTTTACTGGTCCACCAATAGGTCTACACTTCCGTTGGAATATTATGTGTTGATCATAATTTTCTTACCCAGAGTATTAAGGTTTTGCTTTTTTAAAACAATTTGATACACTAACCACTTTTCGTCGACATCTGTCTTGGTGCGTTTGTTTGGGATTTTTTTCACTGAATCAGTTGTTCTGTCAGATTAGATACACCTACATATGTATACCCAGCTCATAGTGCTTCAGGTTACTTCACAATCAAGGAATACAAATGTGGTAGTGCTCATGTTATAATACACTTATATGTTTAAACATTGATCGGTTCACCTTATCCTAACTGACAACATCTTTATTCGGTAACGCATTATGAATACTTGGAAATACGAGCACATTCATTCACACAAAGCAAACACAAACACTGACAAAGCAATTGTTAAACACGTTTAAGTTTCAAGTTTCATTGGCAAAATCTGCAGAAAACATACTTTTGGCCATTAACACACACAAATAGATTATGTTATGGCATAAATACATAATGCGAAAGAAAAGAAATAGTACAAAGAACAAAATACAAAAAATACATTCACAAAATAAAAAAATAAAAAACACACACACCGGCACACAAAGAAATAAATAAAATGACATTAATATGGACAAAGATATATAACCACAAAACAAAGTAGGGTATTTTTACGCCAAAACAAAGCTTCTTTAATAAGTTTGACGTATTTAAATGTTTTGATTTGTTCATGACATGTTACCAACAATACTTATCTCTCAACGTATGATAATGATTACAACACAATAAGAAATGAAATTCTGACTCAACAACTCCTTGCTGACATAACTTACATAACCTATTTTCTCTAGGAATATTGTGAAATCTACCACTTTCTATTTTAAGCTTATGAGAACCCAAACGCAGACTGGTAAAATTTCGTCGTAGTTCGTTACTTTGTAGTTTACTTAAATAGTCTTCAAAACAAAAAGTATCTTTAAATGTACAGTAGTGTTCTAACTACTGTATGTTACTGTATGTTTGTCGACCAATCTTGTATATACTGATCGCGCAAACGTTGTTTTAACATTGGGAATCATTGATAGTTGCATTATAATCTTGTAACATAGTAGTATAACCAAGATGATCAATTACAGAATGAATCCTGGTAGCACATGAACGAAGGTTATAGTGCTTACATAAATCCAAATAAATCTTGTGAATAGGTGAACAATCACTTGTCATAATTTCGGCCCAGAATTTGACAGATCTCTCTTTTGCAATCAATGCTAGTGGATATCTACCCAATTCACCATATATACAAGCATTTGGAGTATTTTGTTTAACGCCTAAAATGTTCTTGCAGAAACGTTTTATTCATACTTGAACATTTGATCTTTTCCTTATAGTAGTAAGACGATTTTGCATTGTTTTTACTTTTAAAGCATACGATTTGCGGGCATATAAAACAGTATCTTCTTTTCGTCGGTCTTATCAGGTAGTACGGTTTGTATTATATGTCATGGTTAACGGAAAACTACGGGTACTACAATAATGTTAGACATATTACAGGTATGGACTTTTTTTAAACCCGGATGATCTAAGTATGTGTCCTTGAACGATTAACAAGATTTCACAGAAGAAACATTTACACAGTAATCCATATCTAAATTTAGAAACCCATTCTCGTTATTTATGATCACGTAATGGACGAAAACGTATTATAAGTGAACAGCGAGCAGTGACCCTTTACATTTGGGCTCGTCTACAAACATAGTCAGTTTGGAGACAACGATAGTTTCTATACTAATCAGCTAAAACGTGTTAAGTTATTTTTGTCACACGATATTTATAGTCTAAAACTTCAGTTTATGATACATAATACCTATTCCCAATAATATCTCCTGTGTACAAATTAATCACATTTTGTAAAACAAATTGAGTATTCTGTCTGTGACAGGTATTTTAAAACATACTATGAATTGCCAAATTGAATTACGTGACCAAAATATACTCCTAGTTTAATTAACAGGTAATGTGTGCAACTTTGGAAGTAAAAACAACATAATTATTGAATGAACTACATTTATTAAGTATTAAAGTTGTTATCACATATTTTGGCTGATCTTATAATTCAATAAATTCCTTTGCACATTATAAATAAAACAAAATATATTTTCATATTTCGAAATTTGTAAACAAAAGTAAATATGTTTATTTTCCAGTATTCGCCATTCATAGTTAGAGCACAAATATGTCATTTTTTGTTATAATTATCACTTAGATCTGATACTTCAAAATAGCAAAAGTGTACACTTCATACCGTTTCAATGATTTAGTATTGTCAATCATTGGTGCCAAATGAATCATAAGCAACGTAATGTAATTCACAACTATGAAGCACTTTGTACCATACTTATATATCTAGATTATACTTGAGGTTTTAATTACTGTATGTTCCTATAAAACGACGTATGTTATGTTACTATATGTTAATACACTCACAATTTCTCTCCAGCCCGTAAATTATTGCTGGATTTTATAATGGGTCAATCATTCACTAAACTGAAAAAGACACATATTTGATATAGACATTTAGACACACTGGACGTTTTGTCATTTCACAAACATGGCATTGTTCAGAGCTAGGTTTTAAAAAGATTCACACATAGACACATGGTTACTTTTTTAAGGATTGTTTAATTAACGATTATTTGGTTGATGGTATTTGTAAATTGTTTCTATGACGTAGTGCCTCTCTAACAAAATTTGCTTAACCGAAAAGAGTGCTTTTACCTTGTGACTTAACCAGCTCAAGATATTTAAAAACAGACGGATTATGGTAATAATACAATTTAATGTAACGTTTCCGGATACGGCTTAGATTCGGACAGACTTATGTAAAATGATTTCATCATCAATGTCACTTGTGTCGCAGAAAATACAATATCGTTCGTTTCGAGGAATTCGATTCCTTGCATAGCGACCGGTTTGCATTCGCAATGGAAGTATAGACAACCGCAATCTGGAGACAGAACATCTTAAGTGGCTTGGAAGCAAGTCTTAATAGTGTTCGTAATCAAAGGAGACTTTAAACTCTTTGTAGATAGTTAGAATTGGAGATTCGTTTCCCGATCCAGACCTACCTTGTTGAAAATAATCACTGACTCTTTGTTTAAATACATTAATAAAGATAGAGTAATTCGTATTATCTGGTTATCGAAAACATCGAAAAACCCATATTCACATAAACTACGTAAAAATGATATTGTCTGTGGTCAACAGTTTAAACCATTACTTAATGATTCTAACGTAACGTGTGATGAATAAAGGGTAGCGACCTAGCTCCCCGTATACACCAGCAGTACATGTGTTGGAACGAACGTTCAAAATCCGTTTGCAGAACTTTAAATGTATGCGTTCAATGTCATCCGACTTGTACACACCCGAAACCTCAGAACTATAGCCTAAGATTGAGCCGACAAATGAATCAAAAAGTTCACAAAGTATTTTAGGTTGGAGTTTAATTCTAGAACGGTTTGCTAACAAAGTATTTAGTGCTTTAAGTGACTTCCCGACAATGTACTCTTGATTTGCAAGAAACTTACTATTAAAACGTATCACAGTACCAAGATAATTAAAATTATCGACCACCTCTATAGCGACTCCATTATACAACCATCGTTCATTGCGTAACAAAGTTCCGCGATTCCGGAAATCCATAATCTTAGTTTTCGTTGTGCTAACTTCTAAGCCTAGTTTGAACAATACGTATGTAATATAGCTAGACTTGTCTGCAGATCTTCTGGAGTCTTCAATGGTAAGAATAGCCATGTCATCGGCAAATAACAAAAGTGTAAGGACGATATCATCAATTTTAACCGCATTCAATATTGTAGAAACATCTCAAGATCATCAATAAATAAAGAAAACAATAAAGGGGACATAACTTCTCCTTGTCTCAGGCCAACGGCGTATTGGAAGTACTCCGAATATGAACTACATTGTTTCACGCATGATTTCACCTTACTATACATGTCCCTTATGATTCTGAGGAACTTTCCCTGTATGCATGCTCGGTGTAATTGAAACCATAATCCATTACGATAAATAGTGTCCAAACAGCGTTTCAGATCTACAAAAACAATATATAAGCGAGTATTACGCTTGAGAACATGATGTATTAATGCGTCTAAAATAAATACAGCATCTACTGTGGAGCGTCCTTTGTAGAAACCGAATTGACAGTCAGATATAAGAGTATTATCACGACACACTATTTCTAGTCGTCTGTTCATGATTGACGTGAATAATTTAGAAAAGCAGCTCAGTAAAGTAATACCTCTGTAGTTTGACGCTTCATTTTTGTCACCTTT
>ENA-OREC01001537-OREC01001537.1-marine-metagenome-genome-assembly--contig:-NODE-1537-length-11793-cov-13.764595_pt1 | contig 11793 bp, 4 predicted proteins | sample MGYA00248626_ERZ508543 | MGnify/ENA primary metagenome ERZ508543 (study PRJEB26211, sample SAMN05518279) | marine metagenome | isolation source: Puget Sound, Washington, USA | host: Bankia setacea... | reverse complement strand
GTGAAATGAAATCTATTAGGCCAGTGACATAGACAATAGCTTCCAGTGCAAATTAAAACGACCATATTACCTAAATGAGACAAAACAATGTAGTTATAATGTGAAAACTTTGTTGTAAAATGAGCATAACATACCCCTTCTGTACCCTTGCTCCAGAACACAGTAGGTGGAGGATTACCAGCTGCCAGGCATTGTAGTGACACTGTTCGACCCTTTACTACAACCTGGTTCTGGGGCTTCACCACAAATGAAGGCTCAGCTGCAATACACAAGTGCATCAAAGTGTTAAAATATTTGAAAATGTTGAGATTTGTTCATTTATTAATATGAACATTAGAATGTGGACCAAAATCAGTGAACAGCACAAACGAAATTAGGGTATCTAAACACTGATTGAAGTTTAGAAAAAGGCCTATATTGAAGAAACTTAAGCAAATCAAAGTGTAGCAATAGATATATAGAAACTGTTGTAAATTGTTGACCATGATGTTTCAACCATGACTGTACTTACAATATACAGTGAGGGTTGCAGTTGCTTGAGTACCACCGGCTGGATTGTTGGCAGAACACACGTACACGCCAGCATCACTGCTCTCCACATTCTCTATACGCAGTGTGTAGTCTGATGTAACTCTTGCCCTGAAAATACACAAATATAAAAGTCAGAATCAAACAACAAGCAAATCTCTCAAAAAGTTACTCCACATCTCAAGCAGTCTTCGTATAAACATACAGTTAACAAAGTTTGAACACAATATCTGCATGCTACCAAATGTTACAATGATCGATGCTAATGCCTTGAGCAGAAAATAAAGAGAAACACAGTGCATAAAATAAATTATAACACATTGGCATAGCTTTCAAAATCTGACCAAAAAAATGATAGGACGATTTCTGAAAGTGTACTATGTTTTCTGAAACCTAGTCTAAGAGCAACATACCTTATAGTCAATCAACGAAACCTGAATTCACCAGTACTATGCCATGCAAAACTAGGCAGTAGTATTGACACAGTTAATAGTTTGTTCTTTTGAGCATAATGTCATGCAAAGAAGGTTCTGGTTGTGATGGTATTTGTGGATTGAAATAGGCTCAACATAAACTGTTCTACAGGACATCAGAAAATAGATTTGCACTTGGACGAAAACAATGCCAAGTCATGCTACAGTCATCTAATATCATACAGTTGCCCCAAAAGAGAATGCAGAACACTTAACCTTTCTGTGACCATGACAAAGGTTATTTGGAACGCAACCAAATGACTTCCCAGGATAATTACATTTTTCTTTGGAAACACAAATATACAAATGGCAGGCATGATGGTCTTGTGCCAGGAATAGTGAGTGTTGGTAACTGTGTGCAATATTGTATCCATCAGTCTTCAACATCGTTTACATACAGTTTGAGACATTGTTAATAAGCTTGGCACACAACTCAATTTTCTCGATGTAAAAAATAGCGGAACAATGTAAACATCATTGGCTCTAAATTTCTGACCCTAAAATATAATTGATACTAATTATACCTCAAAACTTTGACCCTCTTTTCCTAAATATCCAAGTATAAACATTACGGATAATGAACTGTCAAAATGTTCCAGTGTCAAAGATAGATAGAAGAATGAGAATGTGTCAAAGGTGATAGAAGAATGAATACAGTTGATCATCAATCATATGAAAAAGCTACTGTATTGTCAAAATATCATGAACAAACTTCTCTCACCAGTAATTAGTAATCACACACAAGGACCAAAGAACAGACTTCCATGCCTGGTTTTTCTCGGTGAAATACGTTTGCGAAAATAGAAGAAAAATACCAATAATACTTCCCACTTCTGCATATAACATTATACATTGTGTTATTGACAAGATCGTGCCTGGGTTGACTTGTAAGTATAAACCCCTGGTGGTTATTATGACAAACAAATTTCATAAACACATCACATGTAACCTAATACTGTTGGTAACATGGTAGAGTGGTGGTTTTAGACTGCCTTAGCAAGTGTGAGTAAAATGTGTTACAAAAAGCTAAGCATAACACAAAACTAACAAACAAAACTTTTGAGAAATAAATCTGCAAAGATAAAATGACTGTGGTATCATGTACTGTGGAATGCCAGTAAGCAGCGAGTAAGCGAGTAAAAATAACGAGTAAGCGAGTAACAATAAAGAGTAAGTGAGTAACAATAATGAGTAAGCGAGTAACAATAACGAGTAAACGAGTAACAATAACGAGTAAGCGAGTAACAATAATGAGTAAGCGAGTAACAATAACAAGTAAGTGAGTAACAATAACGAGTAAGTGAGTAACAATAACGAGTAAGCGAGTAACAATAACGAGTAAACAAGTAACAATAATGAGTAAGCGAGTAACAATAATGAGTAAACGAGTAACAATAACGAGTAAGCGAGTAACAATAACGAGTAAGCGAGTAACAATAACAAGTAAACGAGTAACAATAACGAGTAAACGAGTAACAAAATGAGTAAATGTGTAACAATAACGAGTAAGCGAGTAACAATAATGAGTAAACGAGTAACAACAACATCATACTCTAACTCAACAACCCTTGAAAATTGGTTGCTAATTACCAGAAATTATTTCATCAAACTGCAGCTCATGTAAGATCCTATACTTACTGTACAGTGCATTAGAAAAGCCACGATGTACACGGCACACTTTAATTATGAAAAGTTATGAAAGTGCTTCATGGCACTTCAGTACAATACTGTTATATAGCACTGAATAGGGAAGTGAATTAGAGGTTTGTAATTATAAAGTACTAAAGAGCTGCGAACAAATTACACATTATAACACTTATAGAACCACATAATACATTAACTACTTGAATTAATTAAAGGTATGGGGAGTGATTAATTCTCACAGACTGCTTGAAAACTGGTGGAAGAAACCTCAGAGTACTTGAAGCATTTATCATATGAGAAGCCAACAATTCACATAATAAAGTAAATAGAAGATGTTAATGTTATATAGTTTATGGAATCAAGCAGCAGTGTAAATGAATCATACTACATCACTGATAATAAACATTTGTCGTTCTGTTGGGTTTCTGTACTTCTAATTTTGTTCTTGCTTTAAGTTTGAAGTTCAGATTTCAGTTGACTCAGAAAAGAAATAACACAAGGAAAAAACTAGAGAGGGATTGTTACAAATAAAATCCCCCAAAAGGTAGCGTATAAATAAAGAATAAATTGGAAATATGAGTCTACCAGGGAAGGATTTATCCATAGTAGTTAATGTTTATCGCATGCAAGAATCACAGAAAGAGATTTTTAAGTCAGAATAAGAAGAATAAACAACTGCCGGAAATACAGGAAAAGCTGTCGAATAAATGAACTTCAAACATCAGAAACAGACAGGCTGTACATTTACTGCATGCAAGCAACAAATTTGTAACGCTGGCGGCAAAAATATTACCCAAAGTTTGCCTCTATCGAGGAAATTATCTTTGGAGTGGCTTGCCTGCTTAATTCTTCTGTGAACATGTTTGCAAACCAGACAATCTGTTTCATGATTACGTGTACCGAAGAATTTCAAAATCAAAACCAGGTCAACTAATATTATCCTGATCATTAATCTAACTTATCAGGCTTTTCTCTGCACGTCACTGTTGCAATATGTACACAATTGATAGGTTTTTTCACTGCCCTAAATTTCTTTGCCATCACATAGGACCAGAACTTGTATCATACAGCCAATTAGGAGATACTTGTGGATGCTTCCAATGGTAAAGTGCTTTAATGAGACTGCTATATGAATTGTTCTACTTGTGAATTTGAAGTGTTAACATGTTAGAAGTGAAATTACACTAAATAGAGATGTTTTAAGGGTGTTTTCATTGTAATTATATATTACCATGTTACATGTTACTGGGTCGTTGAAGATGAGTTTTTATTCATATAAACAAAGTCGAGTATCTATCACCTTATACAAACAGCTAACTTTGTTACATTTCAAATTGTTTTTTTTTGTGGAAGCTTTCAGTTCAACACAAATAAACCAGATCTTACACCAACAAGATGGAGCGTGTTTCAAATCTGTGCAAAAATGCTTTATTTTGATAAGTTCTCCTTTCTGTCAATTGATGATAACTCAGTTTTTCGAGATTTTCAGATTTTCCTACATTATCCTAATTCCTAAGATTTCCTCAGTTCTAAGATGTTTTGACAACTGTTGCATTAATTTCGAGACTTCTGTAATCGTTTCTTCTCACGTAAATCTCAGGTACTGTCTAATGATGAACTTACAAATTTAGTTCACATTGAGTTATCAGCAGAGATGATGGTGATAAAGCCAAACTATCAGGTTAGTGAATTAGACCCTATCCTTCCTGGGAAAACAACTTCCTATTTACACTGATGCTGATTATCTGACTTTGGTATATTTATTTTGGAAACAAAAGATACATTTTTAGCCATTAATATATCACTCGTCACACAAAGTTCTTCCCTCCCTAACAACAAAAAGCTACATTCTTTCCTGAGGGGAAATGAGTACAGTATAACCATTTTAGAACCATCACATTCAAAGGTAGGGTATAAACATTTTTCCCAAACTTTTTCCTAACAGCATTATTATATCATCATCATCCATCTACACCTTTGACAGCGAGAAAAATCCCACACAAGTCTAAACATTGGCGGAACACCATGAGGTAGGAGAGGGACAGATAAAGCAAAAAAAGAATCTCGCAAATTAATTGTTGATGAAACTTCTGTTACATCTGGAAACATATTACTTCCATCATTTGATCATTATACAAATAAGTCAACGATTGCCAGTGAATTTTGTGTCAAGTGAAAAGTACAATTTAGCATTGATCGTATATAAGACTCCTGGGAACCGTGGAAATTCTCACTTAAATGCAAAATGGTTCAAATATATATGAATTCAAAGCTTGATAAATCAGTATTGCACTTATGTCTTCTAAATATCATGTTCAAGGATTCATGCAAGACTGGGCTAAACATGATTACTAATAAAAGGATTTAGAGAAGTTCTGCATTCAGTTTAGTCATGTAAAAGGTACTAGTAATTGACTCCTAAACATTACTAGTTTCCACAACTTAAGCCAAACAGTTTTAACTATGAATCAAATTAGAAAGCCTAATAGGTACATAGGATGATTTGGCACCAACCCACAGCAGTGTCAAAGGTTACTGATGATTGATTTGCTGGGAGCTACAAAACCTGGAAAACCTATTCCACCAGCATGAATAATCAAACCTATGCTACACAAAACCTTTTGATCTTTTCACCTTGTTTTCTGTACCCATAATTGTCACTGGTAAAACTGTTAAGGACCACAGACAGAGTTCCCATAGTGTTATAGAAGAATACAAGCAATCACACAGCGATAATACACCATAGAACAGTCCTAGCTGACTTTGGAACACCATCTGAGTGTGTGGTTCTAACAAAACAACAGGGTTTCTACATTGATTCAGTTTAGCTCTAAGAGAGAAATGTACTTTGTTTTCATCTATGTCACTCGACAATTACAATTAAATACTTGTTTTTGATTCAATGCAAATGAATGAGGCTTGGTTTCAACGTCTTGCTAGGAGTTATAACCTTAAAGCAGAGTTATGCCGATAGATACTTCCCGTAGTCAACCATTACATTTACACTATAACTTGCAGCCAGCATGCTCAGACCAAAACAAATCACTCTTTTTGAAACACTAGAGTAAAATCTTCTTCAATCTGGTTGTTTGTCTTTAATTGTAAATTTGTAACAGAATAAAATTGTTCTTAGGCATCAAGTAGTGTCTAGTTCATGTTACCATACCGTCTATAACTGATTCATCTCTAAAAGAATATGAACCAGAACTAAACTTCTAAGCACTTTCACATTCACATTCATTCACATCCAACCTACCTTCCATAACTGATTGAGCCACTCTCCTTACTCCACTGTACTTTGACAGGAGGGTCACCCGCGACATCACAATAGAACTCTGCGATCTGACCAACGTCCACCACCAAACTCTTCGGTAGTTTGTTGAATGATGGAACATCTGAAATCAGTATTCTTCAACTCGAACATTTTCCCAAATAAGCATACCGGTATCTTATAATACATTCATTCAAATTTAAATGAAAACAAACAAAAACAAATCCATTATAAGTCTTCAGTCATTTTGAGTACTCATATACTGCTAAATTTAATCAGGAAATACATTTGTTAACATTTTGGTGTTGACTAGATTTATCAAGGGTCTTATTTGACAATTAAGTCAATGTTCCATAAGGCCCTCAATTTATTTTAGTTTGATTGTGAAATCAAGCTCGAATCTGTTCCTGGAACCAACCAGTCCTAAGCAATAAGGGTTAAGTTTCTTGCTCAAGGAAACAACGAGGGCCTTTGATGGGGCTCGAACCCACGACTACAACATAACAAGTCAGATGCTCAACCCATTGCGCCACACCACCCCTTATTGATGGCTGAATGCTGGCTTAATGTCCATATCTGAAATGTTGCTATTCTAACACCCCTTTTAGACCATTTATCTCCTCGATATAGAACACTCAAAACTAAACTGGTACTTATTTACTGCAATTTTATTATTTATTTTCAACTTACCTAGAACACGTAAATTAGCGGAGGCACTCTGTTTTTCTCCCCCTTTGTTAATCGCCACACATAAGTAGTCTCCCTTGTCCGTCTTGTTCACCGAATAAATCTCAAGGTTTCCTGTATCTGTTATATGTATGCGTCCATCTGTCTGTACTGTCTCGCCATTCTTCCGCCAGATGACCTTGGGGTCGGGTTTTCCCCTGGGTGGGTCGCAGTACAGCGTGACACTTTGACCAACAGCTGTGGTGGTATCACTAGGCTCTTGTACAAACTTCTCTTTCAAAACTGAAAATAAACAACAACATTCCTTTAAAACAACTGTTGTAGGTGGTGAAAATGAAAGTAAATCTTTTCAGAAAACAAGAATATTCTGTTGATCCCATCCCCTAAATTTGTTTTTTAAATCATCATCAATGTACCAATTTAAAAGAGCAACCACCTTGTGCAAACTCTGCAATCTAAACATGTTTATTTTGTAACTCATGTAAATCTTTAATCTGTGTTGAAAAAATTGTGTGACTTATGTGGATTTTGTAAGAATATTCTGATCTTCGGTTTTTTATATGCATTAAATTTGTCAAGTAAAATCTGATAAAACAGCCTCTCTGTATTTTGTTACCCGTGAAATTGATTGTAACATGGGTTTTCTGTGTCAACTTGATCCCGTAGATAAAAGCAGATATCACACATTTTAAAATCTAATGACAAATCAGGACAACTAGGGACGTTTTGTGTTTCCACGGTAATATGTCATTTCCTGTTTGACGCATTTGGCACCAGTGTTCTTTTACAACATGCTGGGAATTCAACAAAAAATATATTTGATATCATTGTGTAAAAAATTATCGCTCATATTGTCATGGAAGTTTGGTTTGAAATGTGTCAGAATTAGAGCGGCACCAATGGTCACAATTCACGCTAATAAACACATATATTACACATACCAAAACCAGAAGTTTTTTGTTTATTCAGAAGAAAGCGACATTTGCTTTTGAAGACATCATTTCATTATTTTCCATAACCTGATATGTGTAGAAACAGATTAGGAGTCTTTAACTATAACTGCAAACTGAAAATGTTCCTTTTCTTGCAAAATGTATAATATTCAGATGCGGAAATTTTGCTATTTTCATAATTGATAACTTTTACAACAACATGACCTTCGATTCTAGTAGACACAGACAGTAAAAGCAGACAATAACTGCAGTTGCTATAGACAAGAAATGTTTCCATGTGACATTCTACAGACACCAGCTATTTGATTTTCCACACAATCTACAGACACAAGCTATTTGATTTTCCACATCTACAAAGGAAGAAATTCAGTATAAGTTCAATAAATTAACCATTCTCTATATATTAAAAAAAAAACACTGCAAGTTTAGAGAAGATGGAACGTTAAGTATTGCATTCGTTTCCCAAATCTAGCCTTAAAAGTTTTACTCTGAGACATGCCCAGTAAAAAAAAGTGAATGTTAAATGAAAATTTTGAATCCTTGAAAAACAATTAAACTAATGACAACAGTATTGACCAAAACTTACTGTCAAGTGTTTTACAATTGCGAGCTTCTACTGTATTGAAAAAACTTATCAGCCGGCATTTAACCATCCTCAATATTTCAACAGAGCCAGCTAGAATTTCTTTTTGTGCTGTGGGACAATGTAACAAAGGCATTGCGGAAACAAGAGCTTTGTTCAATACAAGTATCTCGTTTCATGTTTGTTTTTTCTTACTAGAATCGATGTACGTATTTCCGGACACATTTGTTTATTGAAGAACTTAATTGGATAGAGAGTGGAAAAGGAAATGCTGGTAAATGAAAGTAAGTGTGGGCATCTAACGCTTTTTTAACTGAATTAGATAAATTTAATAAGATTGCGTTTTAGTTATTTTACATTTTTGTGAATGGCAATTAGGGAACAAGTGTATCAGAAATCAGGCACTTAACAATTGGATCTATATGGGAAAACAAATGGGAGTTCATACAGCTACTTGCTTTGTTGACACTTTCTAGCTTTTGTCGTTATTGTTGGTTACAAACGACTGACACCTGTTTGATAATGGTGGAGTTTTCATTTGATAAGGGTTACAGCATCAATAGAACAATAGAAATCAAACCTTATGCTATTAGTAAAACAATCATTTGTCACCTTCAAAATCTCCACGAAGCTTGATTGAATTATACCAAAAGCCCTATCTTTATCTCATTTTCAGTTACACCATATGAGAAGATGATATCCCGCTGACTTGACATCCAACTGTATATAATTAACTTACTTTTCATTCACAGACCTATCTAGTCTTTGTGACACAAGTCTTAGAATACAAATATACATATATCAGTATTCCCAGCCATCTTGTATTGTCAGGCAAGTCTATATGACACAGTTCAGGTTGCCTCAAGTTAATCCCCTGAAGGTGTGCCAACACATTCTTTCCTTGCCTACAATATTTGCGTCTCTTTGTCACGTGTCACATCATATTCACGATCTGTCCACATAATCCTTATACATGTAGATTTGATATTGACATATTTAGTAAAGTAAGTAAGATGGCCAGCTTCAGTCTCCTCAAGTCCTGTATCCTCGTTTCTGCCAACAAGCATTTCAATAGGCCGAAATAAAACAAGGATTTATGTTTTCCATTCTCAAAGCTTTCATTCCAGTAATAGTTCTTGGAGTTACTCTTATGCTGACAATTGAGTGTAATGCTTATGACCAAATTGATGACAACTGCATTTGTTTTTCTCCTGCAATATTGAAACAAAACCATCTAGCTATTGTTACTGTCTGTAAGCTCCAACATTTTCATTAGTTTAATATTCTTATGGAATCCAAAGCTATGGCGTAAGTCTTACAACGAAAACCCATTCCATCCAATACCACTGATTGTCCCGAATGCACTTTACAACACAAACAATATTGTCATTTCAACATTTCATTCACAGATTTCCCTACATTTCCAGCCTACATTAGAGTATTGTCATCACATTTGTAGGACAAGCTTTTGATTGAGAATAGAAACAACTGACCCACATTTGTCTCACATTCGCATTACAAAAATGGCGTATCTTGTCAAATGGGGAAAATAATAAAATGCTAAGCTGGACTAGTTGAGTGTCGAGTCAAGTCGCTTTCTCTTTCACCTCAAACAACTAATCTCATAAATGTTTCAATTAATCTAGAAAACCTTGACTGCAATCACCTAAATAAAAAGACCAACCAAATAACATAAAGCCTATATATCGACAGGCAAAGTTTTCCTCAATTTGTTCCTCCTGTATTTTGACTACATTTAATCAAAGAGTGTTTTTGTTGAGTGGCTTTGATAATCTTGTACATTATAATAATATCATTGAGGCATAAATGCGTGTATGTATATAATAAAGCTTATGTAAAAGAACAAAGTTTGGATATATTTGCTTTAAGCTCTTTTCGCTTGTCTAGAAACAACACAAAATACATCCCACAGCGGGGCTGAGGTTTCCTGAATCAATGGTGGAGGAAAAAAACAACAAAAGACTGCAGCTGGCTGTTCTTGTGGTTATGTAACACGGATATTATTGATTACACAGACAGATTTAGTAGCACTGTCATATATAGATACGCCATATAGAATAATATCACAGGGGCAAGAAAAAACACTGGTGTCTGAGATAGAAAGAAAATAACACACAGAGAGTAATATTAATATCAAAGGAGACCAGAAGGAACAACAGACTGTCTGCAATCTTTATGTTTTAGACTGCAAATAAGAGACAAAATGAAAGTAAAGATATACAATATAATGTAGCTTTCTTGGTTAAGAACTCCTTGCTAAGAACTTCCTGCGACAAAACAATATTTCTAGACACATAATTATGGATGAGAATATTTCAAAACAATTATATAAACGTTAATTGGAAGTCAATATTTCTATCTTGCGCCTTTTTGTGTTTGTTTCGTTTATTGACTTTATAGCTCATTATACGTCAGGCCACATAACTCTTGACATTAAAAGGAAGCGAGACAAAGATGCAAAAAGGTCAGTAAATATTGTCTACTCAACATTATTATGTTATGATCTTAGTCTTAAGCAGTTGTATTTTTGGACGGAAGACGCTTTCATTATTATTCATGTCTGTAAGTTGGTCTGGTCTTACCTTTGGTGGCAACGTTTAGAAGAGGTTTAGATCTATATATGGACAAAAGTTGTTTTTACTTAATATAACCATATTCTAGAAACAACAAGTAATAAGTTGTGTCCACTACACGATATTGTGTCAATAGTAAAGGGTATTAGTAGCTGTAATTTTGGACAGAATGTTTTTCCCAGATGACTAAAATAGCTTCTAATAAACCCAAAGTGGACATAAGTACCCTAGTTTTAGAAATGGTATTTTCCGAACCAAAGAGTTGTTCTTCTATGATACATATAAATAGTCTACAAACTAATAGGACTGTAACTGTGCCATAAGGAGATTTGCTTACAGATGCAGTTTATTCATTAGAGAAGGTATGTCAACTATTCCAAAAGTGGAAAAATAGAAACAAAAGAGACAATAACCATATATGATACAATTATATTAATAACTCATGGTAAAAAACAACAACACTAAAACAACCTTGCCATCAAGCTTTGGGAAATACTGTTCATTAGTTTCTCTCATGGAAGAAAAAAGGTGGAATTTCAGTTATAAAAACATGTCTCTTTTTATCACCAATTAAGATGAAAGAATGTGAGATGAAATCAAAGTGGAGAAATGGTAAGTTTGTTTAATTATAGAAAAGAAAGGAAATTAGCTGAAAGAGAAACAAACCTGTTGAAAGAATCTTAGGAACACTAGCAACAAGAAAGAAAATGGGCCACAAGAAATTGAACTAAAAATGAAAAAGAACTGAGCATGGAGTTGAAGACAAAAAACTAATTTGCTCTCCCAGCTGTTGGAATTCTGTCATCACGCAATCGCCATTTTTTTTATCACTCGCCATCAAAAGGCAGGGGATCACGACCTCACAGAAGATTTACTTTTTCTTCAAGTGGCGAAAATAAAAACCAACATCGTAAATCTGTGCTTATTAAACATACAAAAATAAACACTTGTTAGTTTTTAGGGAGTGAAGCATGCGATAATGCAAGAGTTCTTCTATGTGGTGTGAATGATTAGAGACATACAAGTTGGTGGAAATTACAGACAAATGACGTCTGAAAGC
>ENA-OREC01001536-OREC01001536.1-marine-metagenome-genome-assembly--contig:-NODE-1536-length-11803-cov-12.730002_pt1 | contig 11803 bp, 5 predicted proteins | sample MGYA00248626_ERZ508543 | MGnify/ENA primary metagenome ERZ508543 (study PRJEB26211, sample SAMN05518279) | marine metagenome | isolation source: Puget Sound, Washington, USA | host: Bankia setacea... | reverse complement strand
GCTACATTCTTCATCCTAGGGTGTTAAGGAATAGTTTTAACTTCATTTTGCTACATTCTTTTACAGCTTTTATAAAGTTTTGATCTAGACCTACACATGCAATGCGAATTGTAAACTAGATCAGGTGCCTTTATTGACAAGACGGCATTAACATGTATTTTATCCAAAGGTAAAGTCAAACAGATTCGAGTGTCAGCAACAACGACGTCTCAAAAACTAACAGTTATATGTGAACGTCTTACCATTTCCAACCTTAATGCATTTCATATATTAATTTATAAAAACTATATGTGTTGTTTCCTATTGGCAATGAAGATTGTTTCCCCCATGTACATGTATATACATTTATTCAATGGTTGAATGTCTTAACATTCAGAATGGTAAAAACTTTTCACCAACGGATCGGCACTATATAGTATTGCCATTAATAGTATGGTACTATAGTCAACACAATCTGTAAAATAGGCACCACCCAATCAAACATCTACGAAGACATTCCAACTAACTAGTATGTCACGTGATCAAAATGGTTCTCGAGCGTTTGTCATATATTTATAAACCTATATAAAACTCGTAACGAAAATGTTTTAAAGACGATCAGAGGGGCGCTAAAACATTTCATTAACACGTTTCATAAAAAATGTATATTAAATGACATCTGAATTAATGAATAAAAGATACTTTAAACTGCATTTAACGCGTAGTGTGATATATGCGCCATATGTGAAATCCCTACTCCCGGGCTCCAGTCGATGTTCAAAACCACAGTGGCTAGAAAATATGGCAAGTTTTGAAAAATGATGGGGCTTGGCCTATTTGTCAGCTGAAGCCACATGTTAAATACGCTCATCTTTCATGCTTTATTATGATTATGAAAAATAATAAATGTTCTTCCATGATAGGGGATAGTCTGGGTTTTTCTATGGGACCCGAATCAGGGGAGTTGTGGTATCGGTGGTTGCATTTGGCGATAAGTAGAGATCTCCTGTGGTAAAGGGATATTTTAAAGGCTTTTAGGGCCTTCAATAGTAATGGTTTACGGTACATGCAGATTGAAGAGGTATCAACATACCTAAGACACCCAGAGGTTCCTGGTTCAATGAGATGGACATATAAAGAAGATGGAACATGTTAGTGTGGAAAGTTTTGTTGAATTTGTGATACTATAAATTGATTCCTACGCAATTGCTCGAGTGAACTTTACATGTATATTTTGGCACGTTTGATTTATATATTTGCATTATACATGATAACTTATAAACCATTTTCAATTTTGATAATAAAAATAACGAAAGCTGTCATACCATTGTAATATAAACAGGTATTATTTTGTTTGTGTTGTCTATGTCTCCTATACAAATGATATGAATGTATACATATGTGTTGCATGCTTATTCTAAGATGTGTAGTATGTACATATAGTTAAGTTTGGGCAGTGGTTATGGGTTCCGTTCATTGCAAGCTTCCATATTCAAAAAATAAACAGCGGTATGTATAGTTAACTAATAAATTATTTGAATACATTATCTGAAAATAACTTTTTAAACAGACAATAAGGGAGAACATGCCTATTTGAAGTATTCAACCGAAACATTTGCTCGCTGGTGTTCCACTATAAATTAAGGGGTTGTCTCATAAATCCTTACGTTTTATCTTATCGTACATGTTATAGATGTCAGGAAACGCGGATTTATTGCCGGGTGATATAAAGACGACCCATGTTTAATTTCTAGATTTACATATTTAACAGGCAATCGAATACTTCACACCATATAAAAAAAAAATCCAGTGATAAATCAGAGTTAACAATATAATATGTAACACGAACACATTGCTGGAAATAATACAACTCAACATAACATCATTGGAAATGGAGATGTTTGTTTCGACGATATTTAACGAGGGAGCTTATTTGACATAGTCCATCTGCCATTCATTCAAGTATACCAAGTTTAATAACGATTTTTCTTGGGTGAATATTGTGTATATAAAGCATCACATGTTCCTTATGATGTTGTCGCGGGGTATATATTTACATATTGTGTAGACGGTGTTTAATATAGTAACATACACACATGACAGCCACTAATTGATTTCAATGTTCTCATAAGGAACCCATATACGGTACCTATGCTTAAAATATGTGAATGTACCTATTACGTCATAAATAGTCTAAACTGTGTTCATCGGTAAAGCATAAGTCCGAGTATAAAGCAACATCACTGCTGTAAAACATGACATCAACTCGAAACAAAGCAACACAATGGATTCGTTTGTAACGTGTTCGTAGATCCTATTGAGATTAAACAGATATATAGCCAAAATGCCTGTTTAAACGTGCTTGAAATAAATATTGTTCAAATCATGTTTTTATTTTCGGGCCCTGTAACAAAGTGACCTCGACCCCGCGTTCCCTTACCCTTTTACAAACAATCCAATAATTGGTGCATTTGACCCAGCAAATTACCGGTATGCAAATGCCCTTTTATCTTCAAATTTATGTATCTCGGCGCTAATTAATCTTTAAATTCCATATAAATGAAAACTGATAGCACCAGCCGGGTACCACCGCTCGCACCTGTTGTATTTCTACACCGGGCGACTCCGTGAAACTCACACAACTGTAAATCTCGCAATTGCTTCGAATTTCAAACGTTATAAATCCAATGAAATCGTTTTATGTGAAGTGATCTTGGCGATTTAATCTGTCACAGTTACTTAACGATCGCTTAAATTGTTCAAAAGAGAGCAGGGAGCAATTGTTTTATTATTTCACCAAGGCCATATCTCGAGTTCTGACATCTGTTTATTGTACGGTATGTATACAAATGATTGAATGCGATTGTTTTATAAACAGTTGGTTTAGTTATCGTGCATGAACTATTATTCCTACTAGTTGACCTTTAAACTTTAAAGCATCAAACACTCAAAGATGACATAATATCACCAAATCTCATCTGATAAATCAAAATACGTAAATGTGTCCGTTCTCCGGTCCGGTTTCTGTTTTGTCTTGATCTGTTACGATGCACTTCAAATAGACTTGTAAGGGACGACCCGAACGTATTAAACGAGTCAATATCATATGTTTTTCTTTCCTAAAATGATATTAAATATTTACCAATCGCTATTGATGCCTAGATATATTAATAGCCCAAAACCAGATAGCGAACGTCAAAGTATATACACATGTAACACATTTGATAAAAGTGGTGTTCCCTTTTTAATCAAAAACAGACAAGAGAATGACGATCGAATTCCTTTCCTGTAACCAATGCATTGATGGTATTTTGTTGAACACTTTTTCTATTAAACAATAAAATGGGTCCATGTTGTCTATCTACTTGATGTTTCATAAAATTAATTATAGCGTTAATTAGTACATGAGAAGAATGTGTACTAACCATAAACAAATAACAAACCCAATACTATTGAACGCCCCTCTTTCGATTGATACTATTGATTGTATTGATCAGCTTGACACAGATTTAGGATGGACTCTGTGTCCGTTTAGAGTACAATCAAATTAAAGTGCAAACAAACTAGGAAAACACTACTGAAGCTTGAAGTACTACCGGACACCACGCATATTCGGGATAGTTAATATATACTTTAAAAAACAAAACAACTTCAAACATGCTACGATGCTATATTTGTCCATGCAATAATGATGAAGATAGATATTCGACTTGTTATAGTTATGGTTTAATGGATTATCCCCTCATCTTGATGTAGATAGATATACGACAACATTTCCACACGGAAGAGGGGTACAAAACGAGTGGAGACCATAAACGCATCTCATTTAACATACACACACAATTGTTGAAATTATTTTTATTAAAGAGCCAATCGCGTTTTCTTCTGTTTTCGTCTGCAATAGGTATGAACTTACACTCGTCATTAGTCAGGTCACTTTTATTGTTATTGCTGCAGACGATAACAAAGTGACGTCAACAAGTTTAGACCAATCAGAACGTGTCTGCCATTATTTAGAAACAATATTCAATACGATGCATGTACAGGCACCATGAGACAGAAATGTTATATCTATTGCTAGATTTACGTTGTGTCTGTTTAAAATACATCATCAATGTTTCTGGTTATTAACTTAAGCAGCTATAACAGAAGAATAAATAAACTCCTGTGTATACAACATTGATTACCTTTCAACAGTCCGCGAGAATTTACGAGACCTTGTTGATGTACAACTCTGTTATAGCTAGCAAACCAGTCCTCACAACTTCGGAACTTTCGGTCGTTTTCGTTGATATAGGTGGCGCTTTATTGATTTATTTACGGCGTTATGGTATACTTCCGGTATCTGGTTTCCGGTTTTGTATATTTTTTATCGTCTGCTGGTTTTGAGTCACGGAATCGTACGCAGTCAGGAATTACACCAGCATCATGGATTATGTTTGTATATATAATTAAGTAGAGACGTTAATCCAGACTAGATGAAAGTTTTATCACGTGTACATAACTTTCTCGCTAAGGGGATACTGCAAATCACACGTGATTCATGTCTTGAAACTTGATACAGACATAAACAAAAATGGCGGCACCAATGATGACTCAAGCGTCAAATTTGTTCTTAAGTGGTACAAAAACCCTTCACGAATGACAAAAGTCTTACTTAAGATGTAGTTGATACAGACATAAAACAGGTACGTATCGTTTAGACCTACAACGACAAACAGGTCTAAAATAATTCCCCTAAATCGTGGAAATAAATTGTCAAACGAAGGTCAAGGTCGTTGAAGTATATACCACCTAACACGAAGATATTTAGAACAAGAATCTTGCGAAACGAAAACAAAACACCCACAGGAAAACATACAAGCAAAACGTCGGTTTGTCTCCAACTTTCGAGATTATTTGTTATTGTTTGTGTGTAAGTCAACAGCTCAGAGACGTGTTAATTCGCTCCATCTACAATTCTACAATGTAGCCATGTACATCATCAGACAATAGACAATTTCAACGACAAGTCACAAGGCAGCCTTATAATGTCTGCTACTAAAGCTGGGAACTTTAGTATGTATCCGGTAAGCTTCCAGGTTTATTGTTGGCGGGGTTGTGATTTTTGTTGTTGACTTTGACTTCTTTCTTGTTATTACTTTTCTTTGGTTATTTGACATGGCTCTCGTAACTGTTAGTGTTGGAACCTGATTTGTGATGTGACTGTTTTCTATCTTACGCTGTTGTTGACTCGTTTGTGTTTTGTCTGCATGTTGTTTCCCATACTGGCGTAGAATTGTTCGAGATATGCTAGTGTTGAGGGATTTTTTATTATATTTTTGTATTGAATATATGCCTGCTCGTCTGATGTTTTGGTCTATTAGTGATTCTGGTATCACACACGGCTTGCTTGAAATAACATTGTTTCAGTTTCACCATAGTTGGCGTTCTTGTGATTGGGCTTATGCTGTTTTCGTTGCTACAATCGGCTGCTTTGTGATTTGTCTATGTTTCCCCTCCTTTCGCATTGTTTGCTATTACAGTTGACAGACATTGCAGACGTATGCGAAGACATATGTTCAAAAGACTGGCTTAATTTGTCTGTAAGATGTAAGGGATTTGTTTGGAGTGTACACTTGTTCTGTCTCCCCGGTCCTCCAATGATTAGTCTACTAACAAGTGGCTGTTTGCTCAACGTGCTCTAATGTTTATGTCAGCACAAATACCGATAACCTCTTTTAATCTAGTCGACGGTTTTTTTGTGCGCTGAAAACTAACCAAACTACAGCATTAAATGAAAACAGTGTACAGGACATATTCAGTAGATTGTGTTGATGAAAGCTACAAGTATTTTTCGTTTCACTTTTTTAGGAAAACGAGAAAACATAAGACAAGAAGTTGGCATGTGAGAATTGTTCTGAAAACAAAGGAAAGAAATACTTATGGTATACAAATAAACAGACCATAGCCGCCATGTTGTGTCTTTCTATTTGACGCAAAATATCGTAAGCTTCGCTATTGGAGCCGCTATTGATTATCATTGAACCATTCTGCAAGGATTTAGGATTATACAATTCCGAGTTTCAAATAGATTTTTGTGAACAATAAGTAAAATCAGTACATAAACCAGTATATATGTAAAATGTGAGTGACAAATGTGAAACAAATGAGCAGACGACAGTTTACTTACGCGTATACTTGATCAACGTTGACGTTTGGTATAAGTTACGAAATTATTTTCCATTTTGATTTGAGTCGAATCTTTAAGAAGAAAATATAAAATTCCATCAGATATAGGTAGAGTGTACTACATGTAAACAGCTTATACCATCCCCTTTTCGAAATGTAAATATTAAACGGAAGTGACATGCTGTTGTTACATATATACCTATCAATGGATTACAGTTTAATATTCCTAAATACCCGTTCATCTTTGGGACTGGTATGAGTTATCTGGTTCGAACTGTTGAGAAAACATAAACTAATTTTACAGATATTGGTTCTGTAATCGCTCAACTTAAGTCGACAAATGTATTTATTAAACGCCTTATACAAAGTGTTAGCGTTTCTCGATTACATATTCTAGAAATCAAAATCCAAACTCTGTGTCATAACGTGAATAACCAGTGGCGAATCAGCCCAGCATGCGGTGAATATTTTTGTATATGGAATAAGTTTAGCGTGTAAAAGGACGGCATACAGGGAAAGTCATATAGCATGTATAATTTAAACGACTCAGTATATGGTGAAATATTACATGATGTTATATTGATAAAGACCTTAAACCCGTATCTGACATTTGGCATTTGACACTTGATCTGGTGGTTAGAACCTAGTTTGGAATTTAAAAATACACTCGGGTTTAAAAGCGATGAAAAAACATTTGTGGATCGGAATTTATTTAACATATAAAACATGATCAACGATTTGTTTCAATATACTTATATACAAAATGATGCTCCGCAATCTTGTGGTATGACATACTTGCAACTACATTGTATTCGCAAAGCGTTGTACACCACGTTTTACTTGAAATTGTTTTAATGTACTATTTTGTTAACTTTAAAGACGATTCTGATCATACGTTTTCTTTAAAGTTTCTACGTAAATCGGTTAATATTGCTGATTAGATTGGCTGTGTTTTGAATACCCCAAAAAAGAAACACAAAACTCTTTTACGTATATATTTACATTTTTGGAAACGACCTTTCTGAATTATACTAGTGCGTCAGTTTTAATCATTTTTCAAGTATTTAATAACACTACAGCTTTTCCTCTCGTTACGTAGGTGCAGTGGTGCAGTCGAACTATTAATTCAAACAGCAGCATCATTCAAACTGTATTAGTATGCCAATCAAATACATGCCTAATTTAAAGCTTATAAGATTCATGTTTACACTGAGACCTGATTATAATGTAAATGTGTAAATTGTTTTAAGTTGTGGTTTCAGTTATATGGAGATACAATCAAAAACCGCAAATTGATAAACGTTTATAAAGCATTAGCCAGAGGGAACTGATGAACTCATTTCAACTGAACAAAACAATCGATTTTTTTTCAAATTCAGCGTTTATTCTCAATGAGGAAAATCGGAACAGGACTATTCGCATGCTGGCTGACTGGCATAAGAATAACAGTTTATTTCTGTATAACCACCTACATACACCTAAATAAAAGGCATACATTGGCAATTTGTTATCCTGTTTAATATTGTTTTCTAGTGTCTGTCAGTACATTTGATATACGCAATTCATAAGTAATTCGATACAAAAATCAGTCTACACTTGCATTAAAACGTTTGAGCTGAGTATTATTTATTTATTTTCATATTCCGAGAATACATATTTATTGCCATGTACCCGAATTCAATAGTATGAATTATTACACCAGTACGGGAAAATAAGACTTGTGGTGTTTCGACGAATTTTATATATAACCTATAATGGCGAATAGAGGCTTTGAGTTATTAAACCATTTGCGTTTGTTTATTCCAAAATAGGTGTACACGTCTGAATCAAATGTTTCATTCATAGCATATTTAACAAATGGGTAACTTAGGAAAGTTTCCTCATCTTAAAAAACAACATAAATACGGATGCATAGATACAGGTAATTTGTATTACTCTACGCTAATGTCATATTGCAAAGGTCATGATTTGTAACGTACGTTTTAATACACGCACACATCTACAATTGTCTTTTCTTTGTTCTTTTAAAATCTAGATTGCAATATTTTCAGTCACCAATTCACTTGGAGTGTACATATAATTCGGACGGTTACCGTATGTTACTCTCACTGACGGCTGGCTTACTGGCGTCACACTGGCGAGCTGTCATTTACGGACCAATACTCATAATTCATGGCCAAATAGTCCCCACTTCTCGAAAGGGCAATCACCAAGCTCACGAACAATATGTTAGGGGGTCCAAACTGCACGGGCGAATAGTCAAAACTCCGCAGTGGGCTTAAACGGGATTCTCGGACAATGGTGGACGATAGCTAGACTCACGGATAATGTGTTAGGGTCCCACCTCACAATTTACACCCATTGACCCTCGCAGCGCCCTCACCACCTTCCCTTGAGCTTCATTACTCATCCACAAAGTATCAATATCATACATACACTCACTCCAATGCGTACACAAGTTCATCATTCTCTAAAATTAAGTCTCTCAAAACTACTATGCCAGCCCTGTGCCGTATAGCCAACATCATGTTCTGTTCAAAACTTCCCAGTCAAGTGGTCTTTACAAAATACAGAATAGCTCACATACCAACATAATAATTCATGTTTTGTGCACGCGGTGAAAGACCGACACAACTCAACATTGGCAACGAAAGCCCAAACAGCCGTAAAGAGCCCACGATCGGGTATTTGGGCTTGATTAGTATGCACGAAGTACCCAGGGTGTTTGACATGTCCTATTCTATTATGTACTGTGAAAAGGTTGTCGAAAGGAAGACATTTGCATGTTGAGGGAGAGAGTGAAGTGGGCCACCCGCCGATCTATTCTACCTCCCCTTTGGGCTAATCCCCACCCCGGGGCATATACTGACTTAGCATTATGTTAAACTAAAACGATAGTATGAACACTTTAAAAACTTAAATCTATATTTGTACCAGTCAAATTTCACCCTTATATATATATATATATTATAGGATATACATGTGGCTGTCTTCTTGGTACAATATTACACACGTATAAGGTACATAGTTTTGGAGAGAAGTTGTTGATTGTTAGATTAAAATATCAAACGAATTTATATTTTAATTACCATGTTACAGCTGAAATAAATATACCTGTATATGAAGTGCTGAGTTGTGCAGTGTTTCAAAATCCAAAATTATATTAGGCCAAGATGCACGAACTTCATTTATCAATGCATTTAATTACATACAAACAATCAAGAGTTTTGAAGAAATAAAATTCCACCGCTATTCCGACCAGTAAGCTGAATTGATAGAATACGCTAAAGGCCAACTAGAGGAAGGCTCGTGGTTTTCAATTTCGAAAATATAGCTTTTGCTTTTCACAGGGTTTGCTATTACGCTTTTTTCAACAACATCATATATTTTCTTCAGTTGTGTCTTAAATCAAATAATGATTCAACATACATGTACTTATAACCAAGATTGAAATACATGTAAATGCATGCGGTTTAAAAAATATTCGAAGTGTTAAGTTATTAACAACAAAATAAAAATATTTGGATACAATTTTCAAGCAAAAGCATCACTTCAAAACTTATATTCAGGTACAATTCTGAATAATAAGCACCTGGTATCCACGAAAGAATGTCTTAATGCAAGTAAATACACCAACATTATCGAGTGAGGCAGATTAATTTAAAGTAGGAACAATACATATACGTTTGTCCCATTCTTTACTTCTACAACAATTAAAGAAACTCATAGCGTGCCAGACATTCACTGCCTGCTACCTACGAACCATTTCCAGCCATCTAATACTGTTGATTTTCCGATCTCTCGATGTCAATCCGAAGGTTCAAATGCGGTTTAATTGTTGCTCATTCTTTTAAAACGCGAGGAATGGGGTGAATTATTAATGCCTTCCCATGGTCAACGACGGTGTGACAAGTCTTAGGCTGTCGTGGGATGGTTTGATTTAATCCCCATTGATTTTCATTCACTTTGTCACTCGGTGTTTTATTTTTATACATTTTTTGGCCTTAAATACAGGCTCGACCTCACCTACTAGTACGTATTATAGGTGAGTAAACTTGAAATACGGGGAGCTTATGTTTACAGTAATCGACTTTGTAATAATAGGCATTGAATGAAAGAATTCAAAACAGACGGATTCAAGTATTCAACCCCGTATGTAAGACCATATGCAGTGGTATAACAAATTTCAAACATTCGTATGAGTCAACTGCATCATATAGGTACAAGCATGATTATTATCATCTTTCGAATTTAGTATCCATCAGTTCACATATCCTTATAAACAAACTATAAACATTTGCACAGGAGCGGATTAAGAGTTGATGTTTACGTGAAATAATATAGCTACTGTTATACTTCTTTATATAACAAAATTATATGTTTTTGTTGAAATGCATATACACACGAACGCTTAGTGTGCGGGATGTCGTCGAAAAAAGTATGTATACAATGTACTTCTAATGACAAGTATCCTAAATCCAGTGCCTATTGTTGTGGTTAAACTAGTCTTGGTCACGTAAACAAAGTAGGACATTGTTTATATGAAAGGTCGAGATAAAGAGGACAACGGAAGCTAGATAAGTCGCCTACCTGAATCACCCTCATGTTTAATCCTGTTTCGGCGGCAAGCTGTTCCCGGATATGACGTGTTGGTTTTGGCGTTGCATTGAAGGACGCTTTGAGTACTTCTAATTGTTTGGCTTTAATAGTTGTTCTTGGACCTCGGCGTTTGTTACCTGCTTTCCCACCCTCGGTACCGCCGTCCTTGTTGTTATTGGAATCGTTGTTCTCAATACTTGAACAGTTACTGCCTGGGTTTTGGTCGACAGGTAGTTGGTTATCTTGTCCCATTGGACTTAAACACGTGTCCGATAAAGTATCTTTATGCTCACTTTTTATCGTAATACCATCCGAATTTCCGTGACCATCCGAAATAGTGTTATCTGACTTAGAATCGGTAGCCATTTTGGGGACTGATAAATTTAATCCTACGGGGTTCTGAGGTATATGGGCGGTAGATTCGGATAAATTAAGTTCTAAAGAATGATTTAATTCGTTGATATGTCCATTCATTTGACTACAATTTGAATTCCTGAGGTATAAGTTAGGATCACTCGATGTGTCATCGTCTTGTGTGATGTAATCGTTCTCATTTACCGATTGGTCTAAAACATTGTCGAAGTCGTTGTCGTCATCGATATCAGAACCTGAAATACAGAAAACAAGCATAAAGATGATATAAAGCCACATGTACCGTCAATGGTAGATCAAGGAAATATCGTCAAATATATATACGTAAGTGTTTAAATTGTTACAAACAACGATACCATATTAACCATACAAATAATAATTTCCCTACACAAATATATTTGAAATAAACTGATGCATAAATACCTATTGTCAGAAACATACTTATGATTATGATACGGTTATACAGTTTAACTTCAATGACGCCATAGTTCTGGGTAGTCTTGCTACAAAGAACCTGGCTCGTTTTTGTGTGACAACCGTTTATAAACATTGTTCAATAGAAAGTGAAGTGCGGTTTCAAAATATTTATATGTTCATTCGTTTGGAAGGATTGTGTTTTTAAGATCACACATGTATAACACAACAGTTACTTGGTATCTGAGAAGAAAAAGAGGCCATGTTA